>Ga0206681_10001452_pt1 | contig 10844 bp, 6 predicted proteins | sample M150012015metaG_FD_161048 | JGI IMG/M metagenome (GOLD analysis project Ga0206681, IMG submission 161048) | Ammonia-oxidizing marine archaeal communities from Monterey Bay, California, United States - M1 500m 12015 | ecosystem: Environmental > Aquatic > Marine > Intertidal zone | place: USA...
TTATCAGATACAACAAGCGTATAGCTTCCCGCACCCAATCCTGTAGTATCGGCACCCGATGCCGCGACTCCGTTCCAAAAATACGAATAGGGCAATCCTCCTCCGGATACAGTAATCCCAGTTATACTTCCATCTGTCGCCGTACAATTCTCATCACTCAGCAAAAAACCAACAGAATCTATGGCCAGCGTATTAACACTGTTAACTATGTGGGGGCCACTTGAAATAATACAACCATTGTCATCAGTAATCTGCAAAGTATAGCTTCCAGCAACTACGCCAACAGTGTCTTCGGATGAAGCCGGACTTCCGTTCCATGTGTAGCTGTAGGGAAGACTACCTCCTGTAACTACTATTCCAGATATTGAGCCGTCAGCAGCCGCACAGTTAGCATCATTAATTGAAATTCCCGAAATATCAACAGCTAGTCCCGCTAAAGATCCTATACTGATCGGCGCAATACTATCAATACAACCTAGCTGATCAGTAACTACCAATGTATAGGAGCCTGCCGTTGCACCTATTGTATCAGCTCCTGAAGACGGGCTTCCATTCCATGAATAAGTGTAGGGAGAAGTCCCTCCGGTGACCAGTATTCCCGTGATACTGCCATCATTACCAGCACATGACTCATCAGCAATGATCACTCCTGTCACATCGATAGAAAGCCCTGAGCCTGTTCCAATAACATATGGACCTGAAGCGTCAGTACACCCCGCAGCATCTGTCACGACCAATGAAAAAGTTCCGGCTGAAGCGCCAGTAGTATCAATTGCAGATGATGGGCCACCATTCCAATCATACGTATAAGATCCTATTCCACCTGAAACCAATATGCCGGTTATACTTCCATCACCTCCTGCGCAAGATTCGTCAGCTATAATTACCCCAGAATCGTCAATTACAACTGCAGGACTTACAATTACATATACCGTATCAAAATCTGTCCCGGGGCAAGAACCATAAAAAAACATTGAATTTGAAACTATAACCCCTGTAGCCATTGTAGATCCTGTTCCAACCTGATTCCAGGCAGAATCATACCAAACAATAGTGGAACCTGTTTCCGGGGAACCGGTTGCAGATAAAGTAGCTGTGCTTCCTACACAGATCGTATCGTTGACTGAAGCCAATGAAGAACCGGTAAATAAAGTTGACTCAACTAAGCCAACATCACCTCCCGAGGCTCCATTCGGCGGAAAACTTGACATTGTTGAGGAATTGGTTGTTCCGGAATTGCCTCCGTTCACATTTGCAGATCCGGTTATTCCATTTGTTCGGATATAGCCTCCACCACCTCCTCCACCCGGGCCTTGTGCTTCATTTGAGCTGGCAAATGCACCAAAATTAAGTACCTGATTACCTCCATTACCTCCATTGACAGAAATGGAAATACCAGAAATACTACTAGGTGAAGAAACGAATACAGTACCTCCGGCACCAGCTCCTCCTGAACCGTCTTTGTTGGTTACCTGTCCCAAACCTGCACTTGTATAATCTGAACCTTGTCCGTTTTCTCCGTTAGCAATGATACTACCTATACCCGAAATTGCACCATTTGAAGAAATAAAGACCATACCGCCGCCATCTCCGCCATCACCTCCCTGGCTGTCGTTCTGATGACCTCCTCCACCACCACCGCCGAAGAATAGCTTGCCTGTGGAATAGTCCAGATCACGACCACCATAGCCGCCTGAGTTATTTCTATTATCACCTGACCAGGCCCCATTTCCCGGGCCAGTTGTTAAGGGATTATTTGTATTACTAGACCAAGCATAACCCCCTCTTCCTCCTCCTGAAGATTCAGATCCAGGCGCCAATCCTTCAAGGGCCCATGCTGTAGCATAAGACCCAGTAATAAAATCAGGAATACCCACTCCGGTCCATGTGTTAACCCCATTCGAAGCATTAGCACCACCGGCACCACCGGCATTATGAGAGGATCCACCACCGCCACCGTTACCAATAGCTCCTTTTGCAAATCTCCCCCCCACAAGCTGATAGTCTACCCTATCACCAACCACACTCTCACCTTTCTCCCCTCCTTTATCATGAGTTGTTCCGGCGAACCAAGTAAAATTAAAATCCAATGAACCGTTATTTCCAGCCACGTTTCCTCCCCTAAACCCAAGGGCATTTACATCAAGGGTGCCATCTATAGTAGTATTGCCATTTACTTCAACAGCAAGAATACCTCCGGTCGTGCCGTTCCAGGCATCTGCAGTAAGTGTACCTGTAACTGTTAGATCCGAATAGCGAGGTATCCTTACCACCTGCACCTCACCACTAGAAGTATAGCTTTTGCTCAATCCACATCTAAGGTTAATTATCGTTGTGCCAGAAGTTCCGGCAACCTCAACATATTCCCAATTCCCGCAATTGTTCAAACTAGCGATCGAGCCCCAAGTTGAATTGTTCGGGTCACAAACGTCCCCAAAAGTTGGATGAAGCTGACCATTCATTGTTGCGCCTTGAATCTGAATTATAAGAATAAGGTCTCCAGCTGCCAAAGCACCTGTAAACCTTCCGTTGGCATTAAGGTTATTAGAATTAACTGTGATAGCTGTCGCCCCGGCAATTGCATCTGCCGATAGCGTAGTGTATTCATTCACTACCTCAGTTCCTCCGACTGATTTAGTTCCATCTTTCCCTCTTTGCGCATTGGTAGCGCAAAATATTAGGCACAAAAAAGTGATAAAAGTCAGTCTCATTCTAAAAAATCAGTTTATAAAACCCTTCCCAATCCCACACCTCTCCATGAAAGCAGTCATCATATTTATAGATCATTTTTAAATTAACAAAAATGAAAACTCCAGCTAAAGCCAGGGTCAAGTATTTTAGAGACGCCAAATTAGTCTTAAAGGTTTGCTGCACAAATAAACAAAATGGAATGCTAAACGGCACAATAAATTCGACGAAGCTTCTCGACCCGTAGCTGCATCCATACCACCAGCACCACCATGCGCTGAACACATAGCTAATCAATAGAAACAAAAAGGTGAATTTTAAAGCCTCCTTCTTATTTTTTCTCCACATCACACCGATCCCAATTAATGCGAAAATTAAGACCGGAGTGTAACTGAATAAGCCGTTATTGGATGAAAACCAAAATTTGATTAACTCAGGACTTAACCAGTTAAATCCTTCTTCTCCATAGCTGTAGGAAATAAAATTACCCGTTGAATATTTCCAATAAAGAATTTGTGGAACTATGGGAAGCACAAATGCGATTACCGTTGATATGAACAGTATTGGCTTTTTCAATGGAGCTTTAGTAAGTCTAATCAGCAATTCAGGATTAAGGATAAGAAGGAACAAAAGATAAATAATGCTGGTTGGTCTCACCATCAGGCAAATGCCTGCAAAAAAAGCGAAGAGCACAATGCGCTTCGCATTGACTTTATAAGCTATACTATCACTCAACCATAGCAAGAACGCAAACAAGAAGAACGAATAGATGTGTGACATCCCCGCAGAATTCACACCGTAGTAATAGAGATTAGTTCCAAACAAAAGAACCAACAACGTAATTAGAACATACTTAAGGTCGAATCTTTTCGCCAGATATTCTTTTAGAAAAAACAAGCCCAATATCAGGTAAAACAAACCAGCAACCCACAGTCCTACATGGTATTCATAGCTGTACCCGTCCGCATTTCCATTAATACTCGCCCAACTGTGAGCTAAAAGAAAAAATGGAAATTCAAGCAAAGCAGCTCCGACAGGATATTTGGTTTGGAGTTTTCCTTCTTCATCGTAATCGAATCCTTCCCCTAATTGGTCGGGCCAGTCTATTGGTAACGCATTCGCCTCCCATCCATAAATGAAAGTGGCCGGCAGATACACATAGTATCCAGCTGCATCGGCCCAGATCGGATTCTTATAGTTATTCGGATCCTTATAGTTAGAGAAAGTGTTTTTGCTGTTCAGGTTGAGACATAAAAACGTAAGCGTTCCTGCAACCAATAACCAAAATAGCACTTCTAATTTTCTATGTAGTATGATAGTTTTAACGAATTAAATTTATAAAAATACCTCCTACACAAAATGTACTGACTATATTTTTTTAAATTCGTCTGTAAGAAAACACCCATTTATTAATGGAACGATATGATTTATGTGTGATTGGAGGCGGACCGGCAGGGTATGCAGCTGCAATGAGAGCTATCGACTTCGGAAAAAAGGTAATCCTCATTGAAAAAAGCAAAGTCGGAGGTGCCGGTGTTTACAATGGAGCCTTATCCTCAAAAACCTGGTGGGAGTTATCACAAAAGGTTCGTGCAGTCAATGAATCCATCGTATCTGTAGGTCGATCAAAATTTAGTGTAAGCTGGAAAGAAGTTATTAAAACTGAGCAGGAAGCTCTGTTTGACAGAAAGTTTCAATATAGCTGCCACATCAAGTTACTTCAAGAAGAATCAATGAAGAATATCTTTACCTATCAGAGAGGTTACGGTAAAATATTGACTCCAAATGAAGTTAGCATTGATAAAGGAAAAAAGCAGTTTACGATTTGGGCAGAAAATATAATTATTGCGACAGGTTCCAGGCCTAGATCCCTGCCTCACATTCCTGTCGATGAGAAAATAATAATGACAAGTGATGGTATCCATCAGTTGACCGAATATCCTAAAAGTCTTGTTGTGGTGGGAGCCGGTGTTATTGGTTGTGAATATGCTACAATATTTGCCAACTTTGGCAAAACCAGAGTGCATCTAATTGATCGTGCAGATCGTATTTTGCCCTTTGAGGATAATGATATATCTGAGCTAGTAGATAACAACCTTACTAAAGAAGGTGTCGTAATGCACCACAACTCTTCTTTAGAAAGGCTGGAAATAAAAGATGGTGAAGTTGAATATGAGCTCTCCTATGAAGACGGCCGACGAGAAATAATCCGAGTTGAAAAGGCGCTTCTTGCGATTGGCAGGATGCCAAATGTAGAAAATATTGGTCTTGAGAATGTTGGTATAAATATGGGAGAAACTGGGCTCCATATTGGAGATGATGACACAAGAACTAATATCCCTAACATTTATGCAGTTGGAGATGCTTCTGGCCGGATCAAACTCGTAAACATGGGTGAAATAGAGGCCAGGCACGCAGTAGAAAAGATATTTGGGAATAAGGTCAGTCGATTATCTTATGACAATGTAACAACCATTATGTTCTTACAGCCCGAGGTTGCTGCTGTTGGAATGAATGAGAAAATGGTTCGTGCAGCAAACATACCTGTTAAGGTGGTTAAAATTGATTACTCATGTATTGCCAGAGCAATTGCAATGCGAAAAACAGAAGGGTTTTTCAAAATTATCGTTACTAACGATGATGAAATGAAAATCCTGGGTATGCGTGCCATTGGAGAACACGCTTCCAGTGCCGTGCAAGCTGTTGCGCTGTTAATTAAACAAGATCGTGGTATTGAAGAACTTGCTGAATTGGTTCACCCACACCCATCAATTATTGAAGGAATTCAAGAATGTGTAAGAATGTTACTCAATAAGTCAATATTCAAGTCATCTGTTTTCAAGGATAAGCTTAAATGCTACAGCTGCATTGATGGCGTCTGCACCCCTATCCAAAGGCTTTAACGCAATCTTTGATCGCAGAACGATTAAGTATCATTTTCATACATCCTTTCTAAAAAGGGGTAGCATAAGCAGGGTTGGTAATGAAATCAGGGTCTGATAGAGATTTTAAAAATGCCTTAACCTGCATTTTTTCCGTTGGCGTAAGTGCAACTCCACCAGCTGCTGCAAACTCGATCAAAGGACTGATATTAGGGCTGGCTGATTCTACATGGTCACTATAATGATCGATTACCTCGTCTAAAGTGCTGAATCGACCATCATGCATATAAGGAGCCGAATACTCAATATTTCTAAGTGATGGGACCTTGAACTTGCCATTGTCGAAAGAAGATCCAGTAATGTCCCCCAACCCATTATCTAAATGAACCAGATCCAGTCCGTTATTGGAATAGCTGTGGTCCGTAAACAATCTGGAGGAATGTGGATGACAATGGAAGCAATCTGCACCTGTGAGTTCTCTGAAAAGATCATACCCTGCAAATTCATCAGGCGTCAACATTAATTCAAATCTAGACCACTTATCCCATCTGGAATTTCCAGACACCAGCGTTCTTAGAAATTGGGCAACCGCTTTTGACACATGGACAGAATCAACTTCTTCTATTCCGAATGCTTCAAAGAACATTCGCTGGTACATCGTATCAGCTTGCAATTTATTCTCAACATTAGGCCAAGTATTATCCATTTCAACTGGGTTCCTAACGGGTCCGAAAATCTGATCCTCCAATGTTGCCGCTCGTCCGTCCCAAAAATAGTTGTTGGCATATCCAAGATTTTGCAGTACCATAGCCTGCCTATTGCCTAAGGCACCGGTAACTCCCTGGCTGAACTGGTTCGTATCAGAGAAGCCTGCAAACTGAAAATGGCAATCCGCACAAGCCTGAGTATTGGTACGAGAAAGTCTCTTTTCATAAAACAAATGGCGCCCTAATTCGACACCTTCAACTGTAAGAGGGTTCGTTGATGGAATATCCATTGGAGGAAAACCTACAGGCAGATTCAGAACATACGGGGTAGGATCGTACTGCCATTGTGTAACCATATCCGCTGTGTCTTTTCTGCAAGACAGCATAAAAAGAGCAAAAACGATTATATATTGTGGTTTCAACATTACTACAAAATTACTTATTTTCTTAATGCGTCATTATTTAGGAAGTTCTGGTCTGTCAACGTGGTAAGAAAAGCAATCAGGTCTTTTTTATCCGAATCAGATAAAACGATCTGCTCAATTGTATTGTGTTGGTTCCAATGCCCTGTACCGCCTCGCTGATATTGATCAAGTACGTCTTCCAAAGACCTGTAGCACCCATCGTACATGTAAGGAGCTGTGACTTGACAATTGCGCAGAGAAGGAACTCTGAATTTACCATGATCATTGTGCCGTAAGGTAATCCTGGCTCGGCCTGTGTCTGCATAATATGAATGAGATCCATTATTAACGTAGGTGTTATTGGTAAAGTTAAATCCCCCATGGCAAGTAGAGCATTTTGCGTCATCACCAAAGAAAATTTCCAAACCACGTTTTTCGGACTGACTCAATTCAGCTACACCTTTCTGAGCCCTGTCATATTTGGAGTTTCCTGAGATGAAAGTGCGCATGAAATTAGCCAGTGATCTTGTGATCACAAAAGCATCCATATCTCTGCTGTAGGCTTTTCGAGCCATTCTTTGATAAGCAGAATCACTTGCGATCCTCAAAGTCAGCTCATGCATGTTGTAGTTCATTTCAAGCTGGTCCTCTATGGGCGCCTTGATCTGCAATTCCAAATTAGGTATTCCACCATCACGAAAAAAGCGAGGTAGATACGCAACATTGTGCAAAGGTGGCGCATTTCTTTGTCCCACTCCACCATGCTCACCTATACTCACTGGAATTGTGTCAGAAAAAGCATATTGCGGAATATGACAGGAAGCACAAGATACCGTCTTATCTCTGGATAACATATTATCATAAAACAACTTTTTACCAAGAGAAATTCGGGCCAAAGAGGGTAAATTGTCTGAAGGAAAGTCTATTTCCGGAAAGTGGAGAGGGATTTCAATCAAATCTGCAGAAACCAGCTGACTAACGTCTTGCTCGAATTCACCTTTCCCTTCACAAGCAACTAGAGAAATAGCTAAAATATAAGCCCAAAGCCTACTCAACTTAATGCAATTTAAGCACCTCATTAAAGTTGTTTGCAAGGTTTACCGCAAGATGCATATTGTCCATTGTGTGAGTACTGTTATCTATCTTAAGGTTCACGCCGTCAAAAAATTCTGCATAGTCTACGTCTAAAGAAATAGTTGAAACTTCCCCCGCAACTACATCTGTACTAACATGCAAATTCGCACCCTCACGATAATTGGTATCCATACCAACATGCAACGCAAAAGTTTCTCCGGGATCAAAGCTGCCATTACCATCAATATCAACAAGGCCTTCCAGAACACAGAAAATGTAACCGGTAGACCATCCCCAATGCATACTAGGTGATTGATTCGCCAATGCCGATCCGGTTTCATAGGTGTTAGGATCCATATGATTTGTAGCAGAATCCATACCAACAGCCCATTGCAAATTATGCAATGTTATTGGCAAACTCTGGCCATAAGTAACGCTTGTTACACTTGGATCCATTTTATAATAGTTAATGTCACTCAGGATCTGAGTAACATTGTCATGATCCAGAAATCCCGGGACTTTCAAATACCAGTCTGCTCTTGAAAATTGAAAAATATTACCAAAATCGTCTGTGTAGTCTGAATTAAAAGCAAAGGCCTCAGGTCCAACCATGTGGGTGAAATTTAAACTTACCGTGCCATAATCAGACGAGCACTCTTGGTTTTCCTTTTTCTTTTTGCACCCAGCAATTATGGTTACGAGTGCAACACCAATACAAACAATTCTTAACCTCTTTTTCATTCCGTTTTACTTAAGTAGTTCTTTTAACGTGTTATTTGTTAATATAATATGACAGTCCCATCATAATTCGATGTCCTTCTCTAAGATCAGAATTGTTCGAGCATTGCATTGCAGGAATTAAAAATTCTCCATTCAAGCTCCAGTTACCAATGAACAAACCGGTTGAAGCTCTCAGATAATGTACGGATGAGGCATTATCTATTTCCTCTCCATCCATCTCGTCATTATTGGAGCGTTCAAAATAATAACCTAGAAAAGGAACCAATTGCATTTTCTTTATCGTGAAGTTTGTGAAAACTCCCATATTCCAGTTCAATCTGTCACCAAATTTAAAAGCTGAATTATTTTTCGTATTCACTTTGTAATTACAAGACGCATTTAAGCCAAAAAAGTTCCACCTGAGATAATAATTGAGTCCCAACAATCCGTCAAAAGAACCTGATCCCAGCTGCAAATCAGGATCAAGTAAGACTCCTTGATTTTTGGCCCGATGTTCTCCCAAAGGGCTTTTTATTCCTCCCATAATTGATAAACGCTGCCGAACCCTAGAGGAGTCTGTTTTCTTCGTATTGATCAGTCTATAGTTGACCAAAATTGTAGGATCTCCCATTCCATACAGATCGGCTTGTAGCGCATCGTTAACCGCTCTGTAGTTGTTTCTGAAAGGAACTTCTAAAATCAAATTCAATCTCGCTTTAATAAATATTTTCGCACGCATCGCATAGGTAGCATAGTACTCTGTAACGCTAGAATTTGCGTACCGATGTGTGGAGCCATGTTTTAGTATCTGTTGCCCCTGCTCATTGAATTGTCCATACCTCCAGTTCCAATGGTACCGCATTTGAAACATGTGGCTAAAATCATTCGGATTGACACCTAAATATATGTTACAGTTATCACAGGCGCCGGCCACTGTAGTATACAGCAACAAGGCTATAACTAATGTTCGTTTCATTCCGGCGGCGAAGATAAATCTAATTTATGATCAATCGGAAAGACCTCGTGAAATTTCCTGTATAATTTTCCAATTTAACAACGTACTGACCGGCCACCGTCGATGAATAATCCAAAGTCAGCTCACCAAAACCCGAGATAAATTCTGTTTTTGAATCTACCTGTTGGCCAAGGAGATTATATAACTTGATGTTATAGATTCCTTCTTCAATATCGTTAAATACCACTGTAACCAAATCACTAGTGGGGTTGGGATATAATGCCAATCGTCCATTATCTATTTCACCGACACCTAAAGCCGGACAAGAGGCGTATTGGCCCATTGCAACAACTGATTTGTAAAGGTTGAGGCGACCGCCGGTGACCGTAGGAGTTGAACCTGTAGGGCTAAGGGAGGTCACTTGATCCAAGCCATCATTCAACATGTATCCCAGTACAGTCAAAGCAAGATTTGCCGGGTCATTCTTGTAATCCGTTATCATATCGCTACATGCGGCAGACCACATTAAACCGATGGCTCCGGCAACATGAGGTGTTGCCATAGAGGTTCCGCTTGACTGACCATAATCATTGGTTGGGTTTGTCGAAAGAATGTCCTCTCCTGGTGCTCCCATATCAATTGTAGTCAATCCATAAGCTGCCCATGCTATATCATCGGTAGATGTAGTGTTCGTTACCGACACCAACCAGTCGCTTGGACAAGCAGTTGGCACATCTCCTACAGCATCGATGTCAACCAGATTATTGGCGGTTGCCCCTGCGCTGATGATACCGTATGCCCCAAGGGAATCGTAAAACGCGCACCAAAGTGGATAATCGTTAGGGTCAGCATTGTCTATCCCGAACGAAGAGTTGGTTGACACAACAAAGGCCCCTTGGGCACCTGATGTTTGATCATATTGAGCCCTTAGCTCTAACACATAGCCATATGCTGCCAACACCGTCGATTCAAAACCTGCTCCACCATTGGTAGCAACAGGAAGAACCTGAACATCCCAATTTACTCCAGTCACTCCTATTCCATTGTTCCCTATAGCTCCTACAGTTCCTGAAACATGTGTGCCATGCGTTGCAGATGGCAGAGTGCCGTCATTGCCCCCTGCATCCCATCCATTTACATCATCTACATAACCATTGCCGTCGTCATCGACGCCATTTGTACCAGTAGCCTCTGTTACATTCTCAAAAAAATTGATGTCTTCGTGCGAAATCTGAAACCCGCCATCAATAACAGCTACTACGATCGGGTCACCTTGTGCAGTTGTTCCACCTGTCGTTATTGCCCATGCATCACAAGCAGAGATATCTGCAGTTCCACCACTTCCATTTAAATTCCATTGCTCATTGAATTGTGTATCATCCGGACATAACGTATCTCGCAACTTGACGTTATA
>Ga0206681_10001454_pt1 | contig 10841 bp, 6 predicted proteins | sample M150012015metaG_FD_161048 | JGI IMG/M metagenome (GOLD analysis project Ga0206681, IMG submission 161048) | Ammonia-oxidizing marine archaeal communities from Monterey Bay, California, United States - M1 500m 12015 | ecosystem: Environmental > Aquatic > Marine > Intertidal zone | place: USA...
AAGATGAACTTGGCTATAACGAATGTAGGATGAGCGAAGATAACAAAGTATCATGTCCAAGCTGCGATAGCAGATTGGGCGTACCACGTGGCTCAACACCTCCATTCCGATTTAGTTGTCCATCCTGCGATAACAAAATCAGAGTCATTGAATGATTTTTGAACCGATTGCAATTCATTGCTTTCTATAAGCGAATAATAGAAACGCAGTATGTCCAAATGCTCCATTGACTGGTCGCATGCCGCCTTTGCTTGCCATGCCCCACTTTCGCTCCATCAATTCACCGGCCCATTCAACTTCTAGGCCAGCACTTTCACAGGCCTTCCAAGCCGCTTCAACTTGACTTGTCACAGGGCAATAACAGGCAATTCTGCCACCGAGTGATAATAACGGTGCAACTGCTTCAATTGCAGGTACATGCTGGGGCAAATCAAGGATAATTGCATCAAATGATTCACTGTGATGTTTAATGTCATCTACAACTTCTTCAATAAAACCTTCAACATGGTGATGGGTTGGGAATTGTGTCCACATTTCCTTTGCTCTTCGCAAATTCTCAAGTCCAACATCAGCATGTTCAGTACGAGGCTCAACAGTGACATGAAGCCCAGAGTCGCCTAACGAACGGGCAATATGCATCGAAAGTCCAGCACTGCCAAGACCAGCTTCTAAGACACGATCACCTGGGCCGATTCCTAATTTAGCGATGAATAATCCTGCATCTTTGGCAGAAATAGTTTGTGCTCTTCTTTTCATTCCCTTATTCAATTCAGGTAATCGTGGTGCTACTCTTGTGAATGATTTATTGCCTAATTGAACTGAATCACCAATCATCAATTCACCCAAAGTGGCCTTTGTATCTATCACTCCAATGCCCTTTATTTTAGTAACACCTTCGGATAATTCCACAACATAGATTTTTCCTTCCGGCTCACTAAGAACTACCCAATTACTGTCATCCATTGTTAGTGCGAGACAGCATCACATTACAACGATTGCGCTTAGAATAACATAAATTTTCACAATATTTATAGCGGCCACATAAATATTATTCCAAACGCTACACTAAGTTGTATTTCCTGTAAAGTATTCATATCCGACCCATTAATAAATATTGACATCGGTGCGACGCTTTAAAATACCGTCTTGATAGACGAACAGTCATGAGTATGCCAGCGCGTCTCCTTGCCCTAACCATCGTTGCACTGTTTTTAGGTAGTTTATCTCTTGGATTTACTGCAGAATTAAATGCCTTTGAAGCGGACCAAATTCTTGAAGATGAACCGATAATTGAATACGCTTCATCAGCAACAAGTCCGGGACATGTTGTCTTTGGACAATATATTTCTTCAGATAACTGCGGACACTGTTCCAAGACTGGTGGAGGTTCAGATACCCACCATCTATTGAAGACAAATTTCCCAGATGAATATGTTTACCTTACTTACATGTCCGTTTCATACGGCGATACAGATACTGCACGTGCAGGAAATGTTGCACCGTACAATTGGGCATGGTCTACAGGGGGAGCACCTGATGCTTATTTCGGTGACCGCACAGACCACAACCAAGGTGGCGCTTCAGCCAATTATGATACATATGACAATGAATTTTCAAGTGGGGGCGGAATGAATTCTGCCACTAACGATTACGGAATGAGTGCATCCATTAGTCAAAGTGGAGGAACTTATGATATCGATATTTCATACAAATACACTGGATCTGGAAGTGCAGCCAGTAATATGAAACTATACGCAGCTCTTGTTGACAAGGATTGTACTGGATATACTTACACAAGTGGAATTCCACACGGCTGGAATTGCTGGATGGGTTGGTTAACCTCGGGTGATACATACAAATCCAAGAACGCAGGTACAGGAACTTCCTTTGCAAGTGTCACTCCTACTGGAACTTCACAATCTGTTACATGGTCATCAGTACCAACTGCAGTAGTTCCAGGTGGATTATCAAAGGCGATTGTTATCGGAGTATTGATGTCTGGTAACAGTGTTTCCGTAGGCGGCACTTCAGCACACGTTTATCACGCAATCGACTCTACAATGGGTCCAAAGATGGATATCACTCCAGGTCAAGTTCAAATCACCAATCCTGAAGGTTCAGCAGGATATGTAACAGGAGACCTCCTTACTTTAGAGTCCACAATAAGAAATGTAGGTGACTTGGATTATACTGCGGGTGGAGATATTGAATTCTTTTACAAGAGCGGAATAAACGAAATTGCAATTGATACCCAGCAACTAAGTAATCTAAACATGGGAGCAACACAAACAGTACAAGTAACATTTGACACATCATCTCTTCCATCAAATGCATGGAAGACCACATTCGGAGTTCGATTGAAGAACTTGGTAGATGAAACAAATAGTGCCAACAATGTAGTACTGCAGGAAATTGACCACGATAGAGTTCCGCTATCGAAGAAAGCGATGGTGTTGGATAGCAATGTCGTTGCACGCGGTGAACAATTCTCTGTGCTTGCAAAGGGTGATGCTAATGATTTCATTGATGATATTCACACCATGTCTTTCGACATTGAAGTTTCAGAGACAGGTGCTAACCAATGGATTTCAGAAATTATTTCTGACGCATCTCCTTCAATTGTTTACGAAGGAACAAATAACGAAGGAAGAGAATATGTGATTTCCCCAATTCTTGAAATGTCTGCAGGATGGTACGACATTCGTTCACGCACAGTTGACGCAAGAGGACAAGCCGGAGAGTGGCAGGTATCATCAGGAACAGATGGATTCAAACTTGCCAACGGCGTTCCAACAGTTGTTGCAGAACCTGTGCCTTCTGTAATGTGTGATATTTCAACAATGGTAGACATGACTGGGCATATCAATGACCCCGAATCACATCTGTCAACACTTCTTGTCACTTCAGATGACTCAGCGTTCATTGCTTGGCATCCAACAACACAGGAACTTGAAGTAAAGTACGAATGGGATTCAATCCAAGGATGCCCTCTTGGACAACAAGGAATGGAAATCACAATGAATGATGGCGGAGATTACTCTGAATCAGGTGAACTTCCATATGGAACTCTATTGTTCAATGTTATTGAGAATGGACAGCCTCGTTGGGCAGGACTTCCAACTCAAATGGTCGATGAAGGTAGTAGCAATATTCTATCATTAATGTCATATGTATCTGATACAGATGATGAAGGCGAACCTGTTGATATTAGCACTTTGAATATTCAAATCATGGATAACACTAATCCTGAAATAATTTCAGCACAAATCAATGGTAACATTCTTTCATTTGAGACTGTTGATGATGACGTCAATGGTCAAACAACTCTAACTCTTAGAGCAAGTGATGGAGAACAATCCTCTGACCAAACAATAATCATCAAGGTTCAAGAAATCAATGATGCACCTCGTGTGGACATGGATGGAATTGAATCTATTACAATCAAGAGGGGAACTCAAATGGTAATTGACCTAGGTTCAAGAATTAGTGATGTTGATAATGATGCTGCTGAAGCATTTATTACAGTGGTTTCCAGTGAGCCAGGTGCTGCTAGATTCAACATTATTGACAATAGTTTAACTCTATTATTCGATGATACAGGAGATCACACAATCACTCTAATGGCCAGCGACAAGTATGACACAAACTCTTATGTGATAGAGGTTGAAGTATTTGATGCATATCCATTCATCATCTCAACAGATGATGATGGTTCAGGGTACATGTATGTCGATGTCACAAATACCTACATCAGACAAACACCTACTGTAGCAATGACACTTACAGAAGATTCACCAATCTTTACCAGTCTATCAGTTACTTGGAATGTCTGTAATAGCAAAACCGGAACTTGTGATGGTCTTTTGGAATACGACCTTGATGTAACGAAGTCTAATATTGGGTGGGCTACAGAGTTAATTCTTATATCCGCATATGATTCTACCAAAGATGCAAGACCATCTGGTTCTAACGATGCAGATTATTATGAATTATACATTAGCGGAGTTGACAGCAATGGTGATGATTACAAATCATTAACTGGTGTAAAGTGGCACATTACTGAGGATATGCCAGCACCAGCAGATATGGATGATACCATGTTTAGTGATTACTTAGCAGATCTAATAGCAAGTCAAGATGAATTGAAATTACAAATTTCAGAGTCGACTGAAGACACTACTGAATTGGATGCTAGGTTGGTAGAACTTGAAACTAAACTTGGACCTGCTTGTGAAGACCCACGTGCAGACTGTCCAGTTGAAGAAGTTCAAAGCAATGCTGAAACAAGTAGTGAAACAGGAGGCAACATGATGATGATTGTTGGAATCGTGGCATTTGTAATAATCGCAGCACTATTAGTCGGATTGATGCTAATGCGTGGAGGCAACACAGCAGAAGAAGAAATCAAATGGGGTGCCGAATTACCTGCAGATGATTTAGTTGCAAACTCTATGTTTGGTGGAACACAACAATTGTTCCAGCAACCAGTTGCTCCAATACCAATGCCTCAACCAGTTATTCCACAGGCCCCTGTAATGGGTCCACCAATCCCTGCAAGCGGAATACCAGCAGGATGGACAATGGAGCAATGGCAACATTATGGGCAACAACACCTAGATGGTAAACTTTGAGCTAATAGGCTTTGAGTGAGTCGTTTTTGTAACTATCGCTAATAATAATGAAATCTAAACCCCTAAAGGGGAGCAATGTGAGGGAATATCGTGGCAGAAGATGATGAGAGTGGAGGTGACCTCGTAGAAGAGGTACCATCCGATGTTGTTATTGAACAGAATGAGGCTGTTGATGTCGATGAAACAGAGGTCACTATTTGGGCGCCTGAGCCTAAAGGAACAGATGAAGTTCTCCAATCAAGTATTGAGGAATGGATTGCAGGTGTCAATTTCAATTCAACCGATGAAGTCCCAATACCAGAGCGATTAGTGGACCAAGTAATTGGCCAAGAAGCAGGTTCTGTCGTCATCAAAAAAGCGGCTGAACAACGCAGACATATGCTTATGATTGGAGACCCAGGTACTGGCAAATCAATGCTAGCAAGATCTATGACAGACTTGCTACCCGCAGATTCTCTTGAAGATATTTTGGTTTATCCAAACGAAGAAGATGAGAATGAACCTAGAGTTCGTTCGGTCCCAGCAGGTCGCGGTGACAGGATAATCAAGGTTCAAAAAGAAGCTATTCGCCAACAAAAGGCTAAGTCACAAAAGGTATTGCTACTCGCCTTTGGATTAATTGGCCTTCTATTATTTGTCGCAGCCTTACAATCAGGAGATATAATGACGCTCTTATTCGGAGGTTTTCTACTAGCCTTTGGATATATGTTCATCCGCAGCCGTCTAGGTTCAGTTGATGAAAGTAGAATTCCAAAGTTATTGGTTAAGCACGAGCAAGGAGAGGCTCCTCCATTTATTGATGCAACAGCGACACTGGCAGGTTCATTATTAGGTGATGTACGACACGACCCTTTCCAATCAGGTGGGATGGAAACTTCTGCTCATGACAGGGTTGAACCAGGTGCAATTCATAGGGCTAACAAAGGAGTTCTTTACATTGATGAAGTCAATTTGCTTCGCTTAGAAGAACAACAAGCTCTGCTTACAGCAATGCAAGAAAGAGCATTTTCTATATCTGGACGTTCCGAACGCTCAAGCGGTGCCTTAACCAAGACTGAACCAGTTCCTTGTGATTTTATTCTCATTGCAGCGGGTAACTTGGATGCTATCCAAGGAATGCATCCAGCATTACGAAGTAGAATTAGAGGATATGGCTATGAAGTGTATGTTAATTCTGAAATGCCTGATACAGCACGTAATCGTCGCCGTTTGATTAGATTCATCGCTCAAGAAGTATTGAGAGATATTGATACAGCCCGTGAGATTCCACATTTTGACAAGAGTGGAGTTAGTATTATTCTAAGAGAAGCACAAAGAAGAGCAGGCCGACGTGGAAAATTGTCTCTACGCCTTCGTGAATTAGGTGGGCTTGTACGTATTGCTGGAGATTTAGCAATGGAAGAAAATGCTCCATTGACTACTGCTGAACATGTTCTAATGGCACGAGAGATTGCAAAACCTCTTGAACAACAAGTTGCTGATAGAATGATTGAAAGAAGACTAGATTATTCCCAAATAGTAAGTACTGGTGAAAGAGTTGGCAGAGTAAATGGATTGGCTGTATTAGGGGCAAATTCAGGGTTGTCAGACTTCAGTGGCATAATGTTGCCAGTTGAAGCATTGGTCACTCCAAGCCAAGGTGGTGGTGGAAAAATACATGCTACTGGTGGTTTGTCTGATTTGGCTAAGGAATCCGTAACAAATGTCAGCGCGGTTATCAAGAAGTTAACTGGCAAGGATGTTTCTGATTATGATATTCATATTCAATTCGTTAACACACATGGTGTCGATGGAGATTCTGCATCTATCACTATTGCAACAGCGGTTATTTCAGCATTAGAAAACATTCCAATCCGTCAAGATTTGGCTATGACCGGTTCATTGTCAGTACGTGGAGAAGTTCTTCCTATCGGTGGCGTAACTGCGAAGATTGAGGCGGCTGCCCGATGTGGAATCAAAACAGTGGTAATTCCTCGTGCCAATATGCAGGATGTACTTCTCGATGATAAATATGAGAAGATGATTGATATTATTGCAGTAGATACTTTGGATGAAGTTATGCAACATGCGTTGGTTAAGCACTCAGGTAAAGCAAGTTTGGTAGAGAGATTAGAGGCTGTAATAGACCGATTGACGCCAGCAACTACGTCAATTACTTCAGCTTGAATAATATCCGCTACGTCGCAAATGACGGGCTACAATGATAATCACCCGTTTATTACAAAAGGGTGAGTCATTCCCTTGAGAGTGGGGTGGAAAAATGGTTGATTCAGATAAAGTCAAAGATGCGAGTAAAGGCGCGTTGGTTGTATTATTTCTCGTCACAATGATAGATATGATCGGGTTTGGAATCGTAATTCCATTTCTAACCTATCTCGTAGAAGACCTCGCGGGTGCAGAAGGTGTAACCGAAGTCGGTCTTTGGGTCGGATTACTAATGACCTCGTATTCAGCAGCACAGTTTCTATTCTCTCCCTTTTGGGGCTCATTGAGTGACCGCATTGGTAGAAGGCCGGTATTGATGGTTGGCCTAATCGGAAACACTGTGTTTTTCGCATTATTCGGACTTTCAAATACATTGATGATGGCTCTTGCAGCGAGATTTTTGGCGGGGGTTTTCAATGGCAATATTGCAGTTGCCAGAGCATATATCGGAGATGTCAGCAATCCTCATCAATTAGCAACAAGGATGGGGATAATTGGAGCAGCATTTGGTTTGGGTTTTACCATAGGTCCATTTTTGGGTGGAGAATTATCTGCGCCTGCATTGAGGTGGGAAACTTTCCAAGGAACTATTTTTGAAACCTATCCATACCTTCTGCCTTGTATTTTGGCTAGTGCATTATCAACGATTTCTTTATTGATAGCAATAAGAAATTTACCAGAGTCGTTAACTCCTGATATGAGAAAAGCCGATACATCAAGAACTTGGACTCAGCAGATGAAGAAAATGTATGTCAACTCTAAGAATATGCTTGGTGAAGGTTCACTTGCAGTGATAATTTGGGTGGCGATGCTATTCACATTTGGCTTCACAATTATGCACGCAATTTTCATTCTCTATACAGGTATGCCAGTTGCAGATGGTGGACTTAATTTTACTGAGGCTGATAATGGCCGAATATTCGCGATGATAGGAGTAACTGGAATAATTACGCAAGGATTCCTTATCGGTCCAATGACCAAGAGATTTGGCTCGCGCAGATTGCTTACATTTGCCGCATTGCTAACGGGTATTGGATTGGTGCTAATCCCATATTCACAGTCGGAGTATGCCTGGCTTCATATCCTCTCAGTAACCTGTTTATTATCGATTGGGAGTGGATTATTTCAGCCATCTTCATCAACACTATTGGCACAGTTTGCAAAAGCGGAAGGATATGAATTGGGTGTTGTGATGGGTGCAAATGAATCACTTGGCGCATTTGCTAGAATACTTGGCCCAATTTCAGGCGGAGTCGTTTGGGTATTGACTTCCAATGGAACATATCCATGGGATTATCACACAGCCTTCCATTTGTGTGGACTGTTAATGCTATGTTCTGCATTACTCTCCTTAAGATTATCAGATCCAATAATGGTTGATGCGAATGGAGAAGATTTTGCTCAAGAAGAGTGAAATATGCCTCTTTGAAGGTGCCATATTGAAGAATGATAAGAGGATGGATACACATGGAGCATAGCGTGGATACTTTGGATGTAGGTCTGTTTGATAGGCGTTTATCTGCTGCTGCAAATGTGTTGGTCATTATTACAGTACTGACAATTGCAATGATATACTTAGAGGGTGTATTGCAACCATTTTTCATTGCATTGGGAATATATTTTGTCTTAAAACCAGGTGCTGACAAATTATCAGTAAGTGGATTTCCTATGATTCTTTCATACTTTACGATGCTGATGTTTACTCTGATGGTGGTTAGCAGTGCCGCTTTTTTTGCATATCAACAGGCAGATGATTTGGTCAGTGATGACGAAAAAATGCAGAATTATAACAATCTTTTGGATAGCAAATGGTCCAACATCAAGCAAATGCCAATCGTAGGTCCTGTCATCATAGATGCAGTCGGTGGACCAGATTCTAATTTGGGGAGTGATTTGTCTCAAATGGGATTACTATCTGATAATCAGCAGTTATCGGATGTACTTGTTGGAATGATGTCCAGTACTGGTAGTGCATTGACGACTAGTTTAACGGTGACATTCTTTTTGATATTCATTATTTTTGAAGCAAGTTTACTGCCGGATAGAATTGAACGTGCATGGCCCGGTGGAGCAAATGAAAAGGTTCAGATGATAAGAGATCAAATAGAATCCAGCGTAAACACATACATCGTTGTAAAAACAGGGGTTGGCATAGGAACGGCAGTTATTGCCGGAATCATCATGGCAATTTTTGGAATTGATTTGTGGTTCACATGGGCATTGCTGACATTTTTGCTGAATTATGTCCCATATATCGGCTCATTATTCGCGACGGTCCCACCAATTATTCTCGGACTAATATTGCTTAATCCAGGCTCACTCATTTTATTGATTGTCCTATTGTTGACCAACCAACAAATGTGGGGCAATGTAATAGAAACCCGCTGGGCTGGAAGAGCATTGGATTTGTCTCCTGTAGTTCTATTGTTAGTAACAGCATTTTCGTTCTGGCTATGGGGCATACTGGGCATGATTTTGGCAGTACCATTCGCAGTTATCATCAAAATAGTATTAGAGAATATCGAGGAAACTCGCCCGATTGCAATTCTTCTCTCGGAGAGAGCACCTACAATCGATGAAGCATGGAAAAATGCTCTAAAGGATGGTAAAATCTCACTGTATGAGACAAAGACACTCAAGGAGTTGCAAACCACTCTTGGGTTAACTGACAAGCAAGTAGTCTTGAAATCATCAAGATTTTCAGCAGAACACGTACTGCAATATGGTAAAATCAGTAAAGACCAGATGGAATTAATTCTTCAAGGTGCAAAAGAAACTATGGATTCTTCACAATACAACGTATTGAAAGAGTCGCTGATGGAAGGAAAAACAAATCCACAATCTCAGGAAATATTAGAACAATTAATTGCTCTAGTAGAGGAAGAATGAGTTCACAGCACTTCAATTAGTATTTTTTCTAATTCAGTGTTTATCATAAGAATCAGTGTTCCAAATTCTGGAGGAATATTGGGGTCTTCGTAAAGTTCTTCCAATTTTGATTGCGACATTGCAATTCTAACATCGAGTTTCTTTGCTTTGTTTAGAAGCCATAACTCGCAGGTCTCTTTTGCTTGACGTCGGATGTTGCGAGGAACCTTTGGGTCATCGATTTGCTTAATGACTGAAGCCACTTGTGTTAGTCTAGTTTCAATATCCATGAGAGGTCCTCCATTGGGGGGTATTGGTTGCTCCATGAAGGCCGTCTTTAAGTTCATTGCCACCACCCGCACATTATGTCCATTGACAATGATGCGGTGCTCGGCTGGACAAGAGTACTTGTTTTGCTACTTGGTATGGGGTGGGCAGCGTGGATGGACCACAAAGAAAGAAGAGTAAAAAATGAGCACTGGCTTGTTTGGATAAAGCCAGCAATTTTTATTTGGACATTAGATCTAATGCTACAAGGTGCAGATTGGACCATAATGCTAACAGCTTCCGCAGTAATTGCTTATGCGAGTATGTCGGTAATAGGCAGGCCGAGTCTGAAGGATATTCTAAAGGGTTCAAAACTCGATGTCACAGTCACATTATGGTACATAATCAGTCTAATGGGTGTTATTTGTGGTGCTATCAAGTATCAAGAGTCCATGCCATTAGAAGTTCTTGTTGGAAATGATACTTCGCTAGGTGCCTTATGGTGGAAAACATTGGCAGTAGGGGCATCAATATTGATTATTGATTTAGCCTGGAGAGTTCGTATGATTCACGGTGGAGCAGATGCCAAATGCCTAATGTGGGTTGCAATATTGGTGCCGAGTTGGTCTGCGGTACCACTCACATACTCATCAGCAACAATTGATTCTATCGTTTCATTACCACCTGCAATTTCATTATTGATGTGGGGGGGCTTCATTTTCCTACTAATTCCATTCATAATGCTGGGCAAGAATCTATCCAATGGCAATATCAAGAAATTATCCGATTTAAGATTAGCATGGCACGCATCAATGATGCCTCTAAAGGAAGTAGTTGAATCCCATGTTTGGTTACTATCCTCTGTTATTG
>Ga0206681_10001455_pt1 | contig 10837 bp, 10 predicted proteins | sample M150012015metaG_FD_161048 | JGI IMG/M metagenome (GOLD analysis project Ga0206681, IMG submission 161048) | Ammonia-oxidizing marine archaeal communities from Monterey Bay, California, United States - M1 500m 12015 | ecosystem: Environmental > Aquatic > Marine > Intertidal zone | place: USA...
CCAGCCCCAACCCTCTTCGGGAACGCGTTCGGTATTTCCTTCTGGAAATTTCAAATCGATTCGCCAATTGACATAGGTAGCCGTATCATTTACCATTACTTCACCGTTCCAAGTATTTCCATCATCTTCACTAATCAAATCAATAACTTCGGGTGCGTAACAAACTCCTGAGTTAACACAAATTTGTGTAACCCAAGTCACCGTTGTTCCGTTTGCTGCTGCTGCTTCACTCAGTGCAATGACAATTGGAAATATATCTAATGAATGACTAGTTTCTGGGTATTCGAGGCCGGTAATATCTGTGCCTTCGATTTTTGCTTCTTCATTTTCGCCACTTTTGTAGTTGGGAGAAGCAATTACAGCGGTCGCCAAAAGGCAGACTAGAGTGAAAGCTAACAGTCGCTGCATGATTCGGCGGCCAACTCGCTACAAATGAAACTTGACCGTTCGAGATTCAAGAGAATTCAACAAATATACACATTATTGGGTTTCGAGTTCCCATAGGTCATCTCCAACCCAGTGAAGCGTTTTGATGGCCTTTCCTTTGTTCATTTCCATCATCTCTTGGCCATCCACAACTGCAATTCCCAGCGCCAACGGCTTGCCATGAGCCTCGTCGCGAACCCAGACCAAATCTCCCGGTTCAACAGAAGGGTCTGCCATCTGCACTCCCGCTCCCATGCAATCGGCGCCGTTCATCAAAAACGGAATGGCGCCGTGATCGACAGCAGCCCATTTTTCGCTCGGTTGCCACTCAAGAATTCCGCGTAGAGTTGGAAACCATTTTTTTCCTGAATCCGTTTCAACCTGCATAGCAAGAGGAATTCGGTCGATTAAAATCAAATCGCGATTTTCGAAATTTCCTTTCTCTAAAAATGTTGATTGAGTTTCGATTGCAACGCCGATTCGCTCGGATAACTCAGCGATGATATTGCGAATTTGTTTGAATCGAACCGGCGTCCTTCGCCTCAGCCTTTTCTCACTCACATCATTCTGGTTGAGGACGAAGTCAAGAACTTGATGCAAGAATTGCTAAAGAAAATATTCAAACGAGAATAGTTTTAGCGGTGATTGTGCTGGTCGTTTGTCTTGATCTCGAAGGTGTTCTCATGCCTGAGATTTGGGAAGCGGTCGCAGATAGTTTTGGAATTCCCGAACTTCGGATAACGACAAGAGACGAGCCGGATTATGGCAAATTGATGCGCTACCGGCTCGACATCCTCGACGAGCGAGGAATCACTATCGATGATATTCAGAAAATAATCGGCGAAATGGAGCCGCTCGTAGGTGGAAAATCTTTCTTGGATTGGCTAAGAGCGAATTGGCAAGTTTTGGTATTATCTGATACATTTTATGGCTTCGGCAAACCATTGATGGCGATGTTAGACATGCCGACTCTGTTTTGTCACGATTTGATAATTGATGAAGATTCAAGAATGATTACGGGTTGGAAAATTCGCATGGAAGATCAGAAGCGAGAGACTGTTCAGCGACTGCGAGAAATGAACTTCAAAACGCTCGCAGTCGGCGATTCTTACAATGATACAAACATGCTGAAAGAGGCTCATATTGGTATCCTTCTCAATCCTCCTCAAAATGTCGCTGAGGAATTCCCTGACTTCCCTGTTTGTACAAATTATGTTGACTTGAAGCGATTGATTTCTGAGGCTGCTTTGACTCTCGGCGAGTGAGATAAATTGTACACCTCGCCGAAAAAACACTATGTGGAATATCCAATCTATTGAAATAAGGGTGGTCGGTCGCCGGCTTGCATGGCTAAGTGGCATGGTATATCTCGACGCAAGGCGACCGGCGGACGCTTGAAGCGACCAAACCGATATCGCGGTAAGCGTAAGACTGAGATTTCCAGCGAAAATCAGTTCGCATTTATCGGCGAATCTGACAAAACCAAGAGCTATCGAAAGACAGCGGGTTCACAGACTGTGCGCGTCACACGAGTCTTCCACGTAAACGTCAACCGCGCAGATGGTACTACCACTCGCACAACCACAAATAACGTCAGTGAAAACAATGCAGATTCTAACTATGTCCGTAGAAACATCGTCACCAAGGGAGCGGTTCTCGATACCGAACTTGGTAAGGTGAGGGTTACGAGTCGTCCAGGAATGGATGGCGTAGTTTCGGGCGTTTTGCTCGAAGACTGAGCGGCACGAAGCCCTCAAGTCAGTCGATTGATTCGAAAGGGGTGGAACCATGGCTGGCGACTCTTCTAAAATGACGATTTGGACAGGGTACTTCGATATCCGAACCTCTCGCACCGATGGTCGACGGGTTCCCAAAGAAGCTAGCATACCAAACCCGACACTCGATGCGATTGCTTGGGCTGCTCGCGATGCTGGAATCACTAAGATGAAGCGAGATACAGAAGTTTCTCATCCCGCTCGACCATATGCCAAAGAAGGTAGATTGATATTATCGTCAGCGGATGCAAAAAAATCTACTGGTGCTGATAGCAAAGAAGGAGTAATGCAATCAATTGGGATTCGACTTCGTCGCCAATACAAAGCCTCGAAGTCGACAGATGGTTCTGCTCCGGCTGGGAAAAAATCTCAGCGAGGAGGAGCCCAACGCTCACAACGAAAATCATTCAAAGGTAAATCCGGCGGCCAAAGAAAGAAGAAATTCGGCCGTCGTTAAATCGATCAAACTTCTAGAGTCCAACCGAATGGATCATCGATTGAACCATTCAGGATTCCGCTGAGGGTATCATACAATTCCAATGTGATTTCTCCGATTTCGCCATCATTGTAAGTCGCTAAAATTTCACCGTGTTCAATCAAGCCAATCGGTGAAACCATCGCCGCGGTTCCCACGGCGAATGCTTCATCACAATTCAGTGCGAAGTCGATGTCGACTTTCGTCTCATTCACTTCGTAACCGAGTGAGCGAGCCAATTCAATAATTGACAATCGAGTAATACCAGGTAATATCGTCCCGGTGAGTTCAGGTGTGTAAATCACTCCATCTTTGACACAGAAAAAGTTCGCTGCTCCTACTTCTTCGATATATCTGTGCTCACTCGAATCGAGATAAATAATTTCAGCATATCCTTCAGCCTTAGCATTCTTTGACGGCATCATTCCCGGTGCGTAATTTCCAATTGCCTTGACTCCACCAGATCCACCCGGGGCTGCTCGGTGAAATTCGTTCGAAACTTTCAGTGAAACCGGTTTCAAACCACCTTTGAAATAAGGTCCCACCGGTACGGTGTAAACCAAGAAAGTGTATTCGGGCGCGGGTGCAACTCCAAGGATTGCACCGCTACCAAAAATTAGCGGGCGAATGTACAATTCGCCGCGACCGTGCGGGGGTACCCATCGCTTATTTTCCTCCACCGCACGATAAACAGCATCGAGAAACATCTCTTCTGAGACTACTTCCATACCGAGGCGACGGCATCCTTCCTGAGCCCGCCTCGCATTCAGCTCCGGGCGGAAAAGCAGAATTCTACCATCTTCCGCCTGTCGCGCTTTCATTCCTTCAAACAATCCCTGTCCATAGTTGATGACGCCAGCGGCAGGAGAGAGTCGAAGGTCTTGGAAGTCTTGCATAATTCCAGGTTGCCAATCTTCATTGATTTTGCAAGTAGCAATATACATCCGATCTGTCTCTTGGAAACTAAAAGTTAGACTTTCCCAATCGACTTCAGGCACGGATTTAGAATTCGCATCTTTCAACATCGAGGCCACCGAATTGTATAGAGGGCGGGGGGTCGGCTTTCAACGATTGCGATGATTTGCACTTAATTTTCCGTTCACTTTACTTCAAAGGGTTGAATGCTTCTTCGCCTACGGTCATACGGGTGAACACAATGGAATGGCGCGAGGATATGTGTATTGTTTCTGGTTCTTACCAGGCAATAGATGGTCATCCCGCGCGCACGCTCGTTGAATTATGGTGTCGTGCGCGCGCTGGGCATTCTGTTTTGTTGCTAGTAGAAGGGCTTCGGCCGTATATCGATGTGGCGCAGCCAGGCCGACCAAAACCGGCGGCAGAAGCGGCAGAATCGTTGGAATTTTTGCGACAAACGAATGAGGTAATGGAGATTGCTGAGCCGGTCGAAAAATGGACGCCATTAGGGATGAAACCGCATTGGCGAGTATATGTTCGTCAACCGTTTTTGGTCAGGGGACTTCGTCGACGAATCGAGAGCGAATGGGAGGTTTCGTCGGCGGATATTTTGTTCGTTCAACGTTTGCTTTTGGATGCAGATTTAGGCCCACATATTTCCGCAGGTGGAAAGATATTGTGGGCCGGTGAAAGAGCCCCAGATGAAATCGAAAGATCGAGTGATCGCGTCATTGCAGCGGAATCAATTCGCGATGTTGGGGGCTCGGGATTATATCCGGTTGACTTAATCGTTCACTGCAATATTTCCGACCTTGAACGAACCGAACCATTCCCTGCTCCATTCGTATCTTTTTCTTATGATTTAGAGACCAGTGTGAAGTATAATACAATTCTTTGTGCGGCTGCAGTAATAGACAGAGCAGGTGAGAGAACAACCCACGAATTCAGAGGTGATGAATCCGATATTATGGAAGGATTGACAAGGCTTGTTCGTGAAGAAGATCCTGACATAATTACAGGTTATAATATCGATAATTTCGATTTGCCTCGTATTCTTGACCGTTCCGAATTGAATAGCAAACGCTCTCGTTCTAATCAAGCTGCGATGTTTGGTTGGGGGCGAGTTCCGATAGTTGAATCTGAAATCGGAACTCGAAGCGCTGGTCGAGTTTTTCCCCAGCGGCAACAAAATCGTGTCTGGCGAATTCAAGGCCGAATTCCATTCGATGCATGGTGGCAGGCTCGCCAGACACTTCGGCCACAGCGAGAATCTCTTCGTTATGTTTCAAATCTGCTGTGGCCGTCTGATTCTGAAAAGCAAAAACTCGATATCGATGCTAGTCAGATGGATATGGAATGGGCGAATCGTCCTGATGAGGTAATGGAATATTGTGTTCGTGATACGATTCTGCCCCTCGACATTCTCGATAAATTACAATCGGTCGCACGCAAGGAAGCTCTTGCATCCGTTTCGCTGACAACCGTTGAAGTTGCTGCGACAGGAACCACTAGCAATTGGATAGATTCGCTAACTGTTCGGCTTGCAGATAGGCAAGGCGTTGCGGTTCCGACAACAAAAAGCGGCCCGCGACGCCGTGACCAAATTGCTGGTGGATATGTTCACGAAGTCGATGCTGGAATCCATCCATGGGTCGCAGTTTTGGATTTCAAGTCGATGTATCCTTCGATTATGATTGCAAAAAATATCTGTTCGACGACTCTTGTTCGCGATGGCAGAGTCGACGAATCGCATTTTGTTTCACCGATGGATACGCGATTCGTCGCCAAATCCGAGAGAGAAGGATTGGTTCCTCAACTTCTCGCGGATTTGATGTCGCGCCGCGATAAACACAAGACCGCACTCGCTGAAGCAAAGGCTCGCGGCGACGAAGATGCAGCATTTTTACAAGATCAACTGCAATACGCTGTGAAAATTTTGATGAATTCATTTTACGGTGTTTTCGCTTCGAGTTTTTATCGATTCACCCATCCGGATTTAGGCGCCAGCATTACAGCCTGGGCTCGTCATAATATTCGAAAAATTATTGCTGACCTAGGTGAGGAGGGCTATTCTGTGGTTTATTCAGACACCGATTCGATTTTTGTTCGCGCACCCGTTGAAGAGGGCGCGCCAATCAGTCGACCAGAAGAATTAGATCCAACTTTTTCAGACTGGTCGGCAGCAAAAGATGAGACCATCAGTTTCGGCAATCGTCTCGCCGAGCGCTTCACCAAAGAAGGTGCAGAGCTCGAATTCGAAACTGGACTTTCTGCATTTTTTTCACACGGCGCGAAAAAGCGCTATGTTGGCCGTGTGATTTGGCCACGAGAAGAAATGCTGGTCCGTGGTTATGAAATTCGTCGAACAGATTCTTTTACTCTACTAACAAAAATCATGACGGAGATGTTCGAATTAATTTTGGCAAATGAACCATGGACGGCGGTGGAAATGACCAAGAAAGCAATCGATGATGTAAAATCGAAAAGAGTAGAGTCTTCAGATTTGGTCATCAGTCGTTCATGCAAAGGAAAACTTCGCAAAGATGGAACGGTCGACTTCGCATCGGTTTACGACCGTCCAGATAGCTTGGCTTACGTGCGTGCGGCTAAGAAAAGAATTGCAAAAGGCCTAGCTTTTACGCCTGGGATGAAGGTTGGATACATCGTCACTGACGGAAAGAGTTCACCGATGGAGGTTGAGCCTTGGTTAGTCGATGAGATAGGTGAGGCTCCTCCTGATTATGATTCAGAATATTATGCAAAACGTCTCGCAACTGCGCTCGGACGGATTACCGAAGCATTTGGGTGGGATGATAAAGAATTGTTGATTGGTTCTCGTCAACAATCAATTTTTGATTTTTAACTATGCATTGTATGACATAAAATTAACAAAAATGATGATTTTTAGTAATTCTCCAAAAAATCAAGTATTTTGTGTAATACCGTGTGTCCGTAGGATTGATGATAGATGGGTGCCCACATCTCGATTAATGACCCGCACATCTGGATTTGCTCCACTCGTCGTTTTGCTCCTCGTGGGCACTGCATTTGCTGGTTGTCTTGATACGTTTTCTGGAAACAGTGCGCCAACCGCAGAATTTACTATGAATCCAAATTCAAATTTTCGAACCGGCGATACGATTACTTTCAACGCCGGCGGTTCGTCAGACCCCGATGGTGATTCACTCTCATTTAGTTGGACTTTTGGTGATGGTAATACCGGAACTGGATTGACCACAACTCATTCTTATGTACAGAATGGAGAATATTCTGTGAAATTAATTGTCAACGATGGCTCGATTGAAACTACTGCGAAAAAAATCATCACCGTCGCTGATGCTTCTGCGGCAGAGCCGCAGGCAGAAATCACATCGACTAAAGACAATGATTGTGATGGTGAGGATGCACCTGCAGGCAATTTCATCATGGTCTGGGTTTGCGAAAATGACAAGGATATCAATGAAAGAAGTGTCGAGGTTTCGACTACTGTAACTCTCGATGCATCGGATTCTTGGGCTGAGGAATATATCAGTGAATGGAATTGGGATTTGGATATGTATGTCGATTCCGATGGTGATGGAGATACCGAGAACGATATCGACGCGACCGGAGAGACTTATGATTGGACAGACCGACCCGCAGGAACTTGGCTCATCGGTCTGACGGTAATAGATAGTAACGGATTATCTTCGAGTGAAGACATCAAAGTCCACGTCAATTACCGGGGCGTTTGGAAAGATTTCGTTATCGACCGCCGAATCCAAGATCCGATAATCATGACATGGGATTTCCCAGTAACCTACGAAGACGATGGTGCTAACCGCATTCGCTATCTTCGTGTGAAGCTGACATATCCTGCTAAAGACGGTGATCAACCACTCGGTGGAATCGATACCGATAACAAACTCGACCTCTATATGTATAATTCAACCGATGATGAGGTTGCAAATACCACTGCGATTGGAGATGATAATCGAGATGCTGGTGATTGTGACTCTGAAGATCGTTGTGTTTGGATGGTAATCGGTGGCTCGACGGTCAAAGGATTCGAACCCGGTGAGTGGAGTTGTGATTTACAGAATGACAAGACTCACAACACCGATGTTAAACAGATGGTCGTTGAATTGCAATATCGATGAACGTCGCCGCTGTTGCAGTCATCTTGTGGCACTGAACCAGCGCCGTTAGTTTGGGGTGGATTCAAATACACCCCATCGGTCGGCGGGCTACCTTTGAGGTGTCTAATATGGGTTCACAATGGGAAGATAAAAGCAAGCCACATCTAAATATCGTTTTCGTCGGTCACGTAGACCACGGAAAGTCAACCACTGTCGGAAGATTACTTTTGGATAGCGGTCACATCGAACAACACGTTATCGATAAGAATGAGAAGTTAGCGTCTGAGCAAGGTAAGGCTGGTTTCGGTCTCGCTTATGTTATGGATGGATTGAAGGAAGAGCGCGAGCGTGGAATCACGATCGACGTCGCTCACAAAGAATTCTTTACTCCTAATTACTACTTCACAGTCATCGATGCACCAGGTCACCGTGATTTCGTCAAGAACATGATTACAGGAACTAGCCAAGCAGATGCTGCAGTTCTCTGTGTCGCTGCAAACGACGGTGTTAACGCACAAACCAAGGAACACGCTTTCCTTGCACGCGTTCTCGGTGTCAAGCAACTGATTGTCAACATCAACAAGATGGACATCAGCGGTGTAGATTACTCCGAAGACAAGTTCAACTCGGTTCAGAAAGAAGTTTCAGACCTCTTGAAGATGGCAGGATTCAACCCAGCAGACGTTCCAATGATCGCTTGTTCCTCATTCTTCGGTGAGAATGTGTACAACAGATCCGAGAAAATGGCTTGGTACAAGGGTCCAACCCTATTCGAGGCAATTGATGCAATTCAGATGCCACCTAAGCCAACCGACCGCCCACTTCGCCTTCCAATTCAGGATGTCTACAAGATTTCTGGAATCGGAACCGTTCCAGTAGGAAAGATTGAGACAGGTGTACTACACTCTGGAAAGACTGTAGTATTCAACCCAAGCCAAAAATCCGCTGAGGTTAAGTCGATTGAGATGCACCACACTGTTCACCCTAAGGCAGAGCCTGGTGACAACGTTGGATTCAACGTCCGTGGTCTTGCAGCTACTGATATCCGCCGTGGAGATGTTGCTGGATACCCAGAGAGTGCACCAATGTTCGTGCGCCACGACGAGACTTTCGTCGGACAGATTCAACTTATGGAAATCCCTAAGGCAATTGGCGCAGGATACACACCAGTATTCCACTGCCACACCAGCCAAGTCGCTGTCCGCTTCGTAGAACTTCTTGAGAACTCGAAGACCAAGGAAGCAAACCCACCGTTCCTAAAGACTGGTGATGCTGCTCTAATTCGCTTCGGACCTACCAAGCCTATGGCAATCGAGGAAATGGGTAAATTCCCAGAACTCGCTCGCTTCGCTATCCGTGACATGGGTAAGACCGTCGCTGCTGGCGTTTGCATGAAGATCGAGAAGAAGGCTTAAGCCTCAGATTGTGAAAGTAAACGGTGAGCAAAATGCCTGTCGTTACTACAATCAAACTCACCGGTGAAAATCACACGGATGTTGACGGAGTCTGCGAGCAGATTAAGGCAATTTCCGATAAAACCGGAGTCAAACTTCGCGGCCCTATCCCATTACCAACTCGCAGACTCGTTGTTCCTTGCCGAAAGGCACCGGACGGAGAGGGTGCAGAGACTTGGGATCACTGGGAAATGCGCGTTCACAAGAGATTACTCGAACTCGTTACCAATACTTCGAAGGATGAGAAGGCTCTGAAGGCTATTTTGATGATTAATATCCCAGATTCAGTGACGATTGAATTGTCTCTCCGCAATCTCGGCTAAACTGCTTCGCAGTCTAGGCATTTGTTGAAACAATCACTAGCGAATGAGTCCCCTGTCTCAGAAGTAAACTGAATCGTTCAACCTGAGATATTCAAATATGGGGTGCATGGCGCTCGCATTCTATGGACCTTGGTACGCTGGTACTCGCAATCATCCCACTGCTGGTAGTCGTCGACCCGCCTGCATCGATCGCTTTCTTCCTGACCCTTGGCTCGGAGCGCAGTACAGCTACGCTTCGCAGAATCTCCTTTCGAGCGTGTGCATTCGCGACAACAGTACTGCTCTTCTTCGCCTTCAGTGGTGAAGCACTGCTGACTTACATGCACGTCGATATGTACAGTCTCCAGGCCGCGGGCGGCCTGCTGCTCGGGCTCATCGGAGTGAGTATGCTCAAAGAGGGTGAGAAGCCGGGTTATGAGCCCGCAATTATTCCATCTGGAGAGCAATTCATTCACGAAACTCCAGTCGATTTCTCTCTTGTCCCATTAGGTATGCCGATGTTGGCTGGACCGGGCTCGATCAGTCTGGTGATTCTTCTTGGGACGAACCCTGACTTCTCTACAAACATGGTCGCCATGGCAATCATTGCGGTGATGACTCTCTCGCTGCTGATGTTCATACTAGTTTCCTCGATGTCTAACTTCCTCAGCGACAATGTGGTCCGCATCATCACTCGAATTATGGGGTTGCTCACCGTTGTCATAGCAGCCCAGTATCTGTTCGATGGATTGGCTGCGTGGTACGCGACTCTCGGCGCATGATTCCGGTTCACTTGTTCAGACTTCTGAAAAAAACGAATCAGAGGGTACCCATGCGATTACCCGTGAACTATAGGGTTAGCAAAGGGGTTCACTGATTTCTAAATTTATTATTCAGCCATTGGTTATATTTATTTGCCATATTTTCCCATTGAACTTTACTGTTGGGGCCTGACTGAGTTTTTCCGAAGTTATGAGCTAATACAGGATATTCTTTATTTTTAATTTTCAAGTATCCGACATACATGCCAATTGAATCATCAATTAATAGCAGGGGGTGAGATTTTATCCCAAATACTTGCTCAAAAACTAATCTTGGAGGTACTCCATTTAGTTGAATTCTTGCTGGTTGAATTAAATCAATCAAATTTTCAATTACATCCTTATATTCAATTAGTGCATTATTCATTGTATATTCAGTTACTAATTTTTCATTGGATATCCCTTTTGTTTTATCAGAAAACCACGGTAAAACATCCAAATTCATTAGATATTTTTCCCACAATGAATTCTTATCAGTATTATACCAATTCTCAATAAATCTATTTGCAATGTATGTAAAATGTCCTCCATACTCAAAACCTTCTTGGAAA
>Ga0206681_10001460_pt1 | contig 10815 bp, 10 predicted proteins | sample M150012015metaG_FD_161048 | JGI IMG/M metagenome (GOLD analysis project Ga0206681, IMG submission 161048) | Ammonia-oxidizing marine archaeal communities from Monterey Bay, California, United States - M1 500m 12015 | ecosystem: Environmental > Aquatic > Marine > Intertidal zone | place: USA...
AGTATTAAACGAAGAGCACATTACCACCCGGGAGCGAGCGATATTCCAGATAGCCTGTTCCGATGCCGTGCGAGGTTGTGTGGAAGCCGTCGACCTGGTGAGCGATGCTGCGGGCACGTCTGCGAATTTCCAGAGCCACCCGCTGGAGAGGATCGGTCGGGATGTGCGAGTGGTGAGGCAACACATAACAGTAGCTGGCTTTCACATGGAAGATGGGGGCCGGGCCTTACTCGGAATGCCGCCGGAAGGGGCGATGTTAACGAGGCTTTCGTAATAGGGCTTGTGGGCAGAAAAAATAATTCACAATGAATAGTTATAAGAGTGAGAGGTAGCGGTGATGTCTGAATCTGCACACGGTATGTGGTCCTCCCGATTGATGTTTATCCTTGCGGTAGCAGGGTCTGCGGTCGGTTTGGGTAACATCTGGCGATTCCCTTATGTCGCGGGGGAAAATGGTGGTGGCGCCTTTGTCATTGCCTATCTGGCCTGCATTTTCATGGTTGGCGTGCCCATCATGATTGCGGAAATCGCGCTCGGCCGTGCTGGCAGAAAAAGCCCAATCAACACTATGCAGGACCTGACGGCGCAATCCGGTGCCTGGGGTGGTTGGCAGGTGATTGGCTGGTTGGGCGCGATCGCTGGTTTCATGATTCTATCTTTCTATTCAGTCATAGCGGGTTGGTCGGTGGCTTACCTGTTTGAGATGGCGAGCGGAGTATTTGTGGGTGCTGATGGCGACTTTGCGAGCGCCCAGTTTAGCGGTTTCACCGGCAACGTTTGGGTGGTGGTTGGTTGGCATTCACTATTCATGTTGCTAACCACATTTATTGCGGCGCGCGGTGTAGGCAAAGGTCTGGAGACGACAGTGAAATACCTGATGCCTGCATTGTTTGTGCTCCTGATTTTGCTCGTGTTTTGGGCTGCGATAAGCAGCGGGCATTTCGTTGAGGGCATGTCATTCCTGTTTGCATTCAAAACGGATCAGTTCTCAGGTGAGTCAATGTTGATTGCGATGGGGCAGGCGTTCTTCACGTTGAGCCTTGGAATGGGAGCGATCATGGCGTATGGGGCCTACCTGCCGAAAGGAGCGTCGATTGTTAGTTCTGCCCTAACTATTGCGGTTTTGGATACCGCGGTTGCGCTCTTATCCGGCATGGTTATTTTTCCGATCGTATTTGCCCACGGGCTTGAACCTTCCGCGGGCCCGGGTCTTATGTTTATTACTCTGCCGCTCGCATTTGGCCAGATGGCCGGTGGCCAGTTGTTTGGCACGCTGTTCTTTCTCCTGGTTTCTTTTGCGGCGATCACATCTGCAATATCTATGGGGGAACCCGCAGTTGCGTGGCTGGTTGAGAAAGTAAAAGTTTCACGGGTAACCGGCGCGATCATCGTCGGTGGTCTTGCCTGGCTGCTTGGGCTTGGAAGTGCTTTTTCATTCAACATCTGGTCCGATGTCACACTCTTGCCAGGCAGAAGCTTCTTCGACACTATGGACTTTGTATCCAACAACGTCATTTTGCCGCTTGGCGGATTTCTGATCGGCTTGTTTGCAGGCTGGTTTCTTGACCAGAAAATCTTAGCGGAACAACTCGAAGGGACATCTGAAATTGTGATTAAGCTGCTCAGGGTGTTGATGCGCGTTATCGCTCCTGTTTGTATTTTTGTAGTGTTCGTCATGACTTTTGTGGGTTAACGGGTTCCTGTGAAAGAAATTTCCAGATCCGCCCTGTTACCGTTTTCAGCCAAACAGATGTTTGATGTGGTCCATGATGTGGCGTCGTATCAGGACTATCTTCCGTCCTGTTCAAGGAGCGAAGTGATCGAATCTTCGCCCGAATTTATGGTCGCGAGACTGACTTTAACGAAAGCTGGTGTTAGTCAGCAGTTCACCACCCGGAATAAGCTGGTAGGTCCGGAAAGAATTGACCTTCAGTTAGTCGAGGGCCCGTTCACCTCACTTAATGGCTACTGGTTATTCAGTCAATTAGGCAATGATGGCTGTAAGACGGAAATGAACTTAACATTTGATTTCAATTCAAGAATGTTAAATGCAACTTTTGGGAAGGTGTTTGAGCAGGTGGCAGATAGTCTTGTTGAGGCATTCTGTGATCGGGCAAAGGTTCTGTACTCTAATGATTGAAGAAACCGTGGCGATCGAAGTCGCATTTGCAGCGCCAGAAAAGCAGCGAGTGATCCAACTCGAAGTCCCGTTAGGCACCTTGATCCGTGATGCGGTTCGACTGTCCTGTATTGAGTCACATTTTCCGAGTTATGACCTGTCGGCGTTGCCAGTGGGCGTGTGGATGGAAGTGAAACCGCAAGCCTATGTGGTTCAGTCAGGAGACAGGGTACAGATTTATCGCGCGCTGATTACAAATGCAAAGGATGCGAGGCGACGACGCGCACAAACCCAGGCAAACAACAAGACCTAGTCTTTGTTGGCTGTTTTAGCTAAGGCGTCGTATTCGTCGGTAGGGATGAAATCGCCCATGAAATGCGACAGGCGTTCATCAACAAAGAATACGGAAAGTATTTTGCGGATAACGTTCCCGTTTGGAAGTTGAATAGAGTACACATAGTCCCATCGATCAGCTTCAAGCGGATCGTCAATGACCGCATTACCCAAGACAAACTTCACCTGGCTTTTGGTCATACCGGGTTTTAGCCTGTCAACCATCTGCTGGGTGACGACGTTTCCCTGTTGAATGCTAATTCGGTGTACGCCAGGAAACCTGAATGTAGAGCAGGCTGTTAGGGCAGCAACAAGAAAGAGGACTACAGTAATTCGAATCAATGGACTATCTACACTTTTTCTATTTCAATTGGTTATGAAATTAACCATACTTTATTTTACCCCGCGAGGGACTTCTATAATCAAGAGTTTAACTCACCTAGGCTTAACTCACCTAGGCTTAACTCACCTAGGCTTAACTCACCTAGGCTTAACTCACCTAGGCTTAACCACGGACTACAACTTAGCGAACCACGATGCCTGCCGAATCCCAAGAACTCAAAGAAGCCGGTCTGAAGATCACTTTACCGAGAGTCAAGATATTACAGATACTTGAAAGCTCGGAAGTACATCACGTCAGCGCTGAAGATGTCTACAAATTGTTACTACAAAATGGCGAAGAGGTGGGGCTGGCAACTGTTTATCGGGTGCTTACGCAATTTGAACAGGCCGGATTGGTCGTTCGGCACAATTTTGAAGGCGGTCATTCGGTCTTTGAGCTGTCCTCAGATAATCATCATGACCACATTGTTTGTGTCAGGTGTGGTCATGTAGAAGAGTTTTCGGACGACGAAATTGAGCTACTCCAGAAGAAAGTTGCGGACGAACTCGGGTTTGAGCTGACGGATCACAACCTCAATATGTATGGGTTGTGCCCTGAGTGCCGACAATAAGAAGCTGAGGGTTCTTTACCTCTTCACCACGCTGAGGGCTCTTCATGTCGCTGAGGGCTCTTCATGTCGCTGAGGGCTCTTCATGTCGCTGAGGGCTCTTCATGTCGCTGAGGGCTCTATATCACGCTGAGGGCTCTTTACCGCTTCACCACGCTGAGGGCTCTTTACCCCCGAAAGCATGGCTTCGGCGTGGGCAAGTGAGAGGTCAGTTTTCTCTACGCCACCGAGCATTCTGGCAATCTCGTCAACTTTCTCTTCTTCAGTTAGCTGGACGACAGTCGTTGTCGCGCTTTTTTTAGTGGTCGATTTAGCGACTACATAATGTTGGTGGCCCTGAGCAGCAACCTGGGGCAGATGAGTTACGCAAATAATCTGGGCGTGCCCTCCTAGCTTGCGGAGCAGTGAACCCACAACTTCCGCAGTGGCGCCACCGACACCCACATCAACTTCATCGAAGATAAGCGTCGGCGTTCGCGATGTCCTGGCGGTGATGACCTGGATCGCCAGGCTGATCCTAGAGAGTTCACCGCCGGAGGCTATCTTCGCCAGAGAGCCTGGTTTGGAGCCTGGGATAGTAGATATCCTGAATTCGATATCATCCATACCTGTCTGTGACCAGCTAGGTGACCCGCGGAGTGACACTTCGAACCTTGCGCCATCCATCCCAAGCCCCTGTAAACCTTTTGTGACTTCTGGCTGCAATTGCTTCGCCTTTCCCAGCCTGGATTTGGTGAGTTTTTCCGCGAGGACCTGGTATTCGGTTTCCGCGGTGGCAACCTGTTGCTCGAGTTCTTTGATAATTGTTTCGGCATTGAGTATCTGGTCAAGTTCGTCCTGAATGCGATCGGTCAGGGTAGCCAACTCATCAGGCTGGATTTTGTGTTTCCTGGCGATCTCATAGATATCGCTCAGTCGACCTTCAACTTCCCGCTGTTTTGTGGGGTTTGATTCAAACTTCTCGCTCACTGACAAGAGATCTGAAGTTGCCTCGTCAAGCTGGATCAAGGCACTGGCGAGCATCTCAACGATCGGCCTGATGGCGTTGTCCTCGATGTCTGAGAGTAGTCTTAGTGTGCGGGTCAGTTGAGTTGATGCGCTGCTGTCAGTCTCCCTGTTACAAAGCGCCAGTGCCTCGGTGAGTTTATCCTGTATTTCACCCGTTGAACTGAGCCGTTTTAGCTCGTTCTCAAGTTGCGCGGTTTCATCCGGCTGGATCGCCAGAGTCGCTAGTTCTTCGGCCTGGTAACTGAGTAGTTGAACACGGGCAGACTGCTCTTCGGCGTCAGTTCGGGTTATGAAGAGCTTATCTCTGGCCGCGCTCAGGGATTCAAATAACGTCCTCACTTCTGACACCAGCGGGGTGAGTCCGCCGAACTCATCGAGCATTCTCTCGTGGGTTTCTTTCTTTAACAGGGACTGGTGTTCGTGCTGGGAGTGGATATCAAGCAGCATCTCACTCAACGTTTTGAGTTCCTGCAGGGTTGTGGAGCTGCCATTAACAAAAGCCCGCGATCGGCCGTCCCGTGACACAACGCGGCGAAGAATGCACTGATCGCCATCGATGAGCTCACGTTCAGTTAACCAGGCTAATGCTTCGGTGTGGTCCTGCAGGTCGAAGATAGCGTTGACCTCAGTTTTTGCAGCTCCGGTTGCAATCAGGGAGCTGTCTGCCCGATCACCCAGGGCGAGGCCAAGCGCCCCAAGCAAAATGGACTTACCTGCACCGGTTTCGCCTGTAATGACGCTCATACCGTTATTGAATTCCAGCTCCAGCTGGTCAACCAGGGTTAATGATTTAATAGATAGATGGCTTAGCACGTGCCTATTTAACCCCGATGTCACTAAGCCTGGCAATCAAAAAGCCATCCGGAGCTGATCTAAGTACGCCGTTTGATGATTTGTAGTCCAACTGGCAATTGTCTCCTTGCCGGTCCTTGGTTAGTATCTAATCCCCAATGAGGCAGATCTAATGTCCAATCCAGGTTCACTGAACCAAAAGTCTCGGATATTGCTCAAGACCCTGGTCGAGCAATATATAACAGATGGCCAGCCTGTCGCATCCAGAACACTGGCAGATTCGGCGAGCGTTTCGGTGAGTCCCGCAACGGTCCGTAACATTATGTCGGATCTTGAAGAGCTGGGTTACGTGAGTTCGCCGCACACCTCGGCGGGTCGTGTTCCGACTGCACTTGGATATCGGCTCTTTGTGGATACCTTGATCAAGGTCAACCAGATTGACACTTACGACCTTGCCAGCCTGAATCGAAGCCTGGACCCGGATATGTCTTCAAAGGAGCTGGTGGAGTCTGCGTCGGGGATTCTCTCGGAATTCACCCGTATGGCAGGGCTTGTTACTATCCCCAAGCGTGACCAGGTGATCCTTCGGCATGTTGATTTTCTAAGTCTCGAGGGTAACCGCGTGCTGGTTATCCTGGTCCTCGATGATCATGAGGTCCAAAACAGGGTGATCTATACAAAACAAACCTACACAGAGATCCAGCTCAAAGAGGCGTCTAATTTCATCAACCAGTATTTTATAGGTGAGGTGCTCGGTAATGTTCATGAACGACTGGTAACGTTGATGCGTTCGGATCGTGAAAACATGAACTCGCTGATGCAGACCACGCTCGAAGTGGCAGACCAGGCTTTCGATCGAGAGGAAATCAGTGATTTTGTCGTAAAAGGCCAGGAGAATCTCCTCGCAACCGATCAGGCGCTCGATGATATCCGCCAGCTGTTCCAGGCGATTTCGATGAAAGGTGACATTCTCCATCTACTTGATCGTTGTATGGATTCAGAAGGAGTCCAACTTTTTATCGGCAACGAGTCTGGCTACAGTGTCCTGGATGAGTGCTCTGTGGTGACCTCTCCATACCATGTTGATGGTGATCTTGTCGGTGTATTGGGCGTTATTGGGCCGACCAGGATGGCCTACGACCGTGTTATCCCTATTGTTGATGCTACTGCAAGGCTCCTTAGCGCTGCCCTCGAGACAAATCGTCGATAATTTCTCCTCAGCTTTTCTCTAGTCCCCTTGAATGGTGGGGCTCTAATCCCCATATAGCCTGTACGTTTATTTCTGTGAACCGTTACGCGGGAGTTTTATATGGCATTGCCCGAAGATGAGGCGAAGCAAACGCCTGGATCTGGAGAAGAAACCTTTGAAAGCGAGGCCCTGAAACAAGAGGCCCTGAAACAAGAGGTGCCGGAACAAGAGGTGCTGGAACCAATAGAAGCTGATAACGAGGATGGTCCTCCGGGCCAGCAGGGTTCTGACGATGAGTTGGAGCTCGTGGGCGACGAGCCCTTGGCGATTGCGCTGTTGGAAGTTGAGAAATTTAGGGACCTGGCGCTGCGTGCAGAAGCTGAGATGCAGAATTTGCAACGGCGGACCGTAAGAGACGTCGAGAACGCCCATAAGTTTGGCGTGGAAAAGTTTGTCCAGAACCTGCTTCCCGTGGTCGACAGCCTGGAGAAGGCCATCGAGTCAACCGGCGACAACACGGACGCGATTGCGCAGGGCGTGCGACTTTGTCACAAATTGATGGTGGATACGCTGGTTAAGGAAGGGGTAGAGATTATCGATCCGGTGGGTGAGCCATTTGATCCTAATGAGCAGCAGGCTATGTCAATGGTTGAGAATCCTGATATGGAACCGAACTCGGTACTCGCCGTCGTCCAAAAGGGCTGCAAGTTAAATGGTCGGCTGGTGCGGCCGGCCATGGTGATGGTCACCAAGGCGCCGGCGGATCAACCGCCTGTAGACCCGGAGCCAGAAACGACTGAATAAATTTACTGGCCCGGCCCTTGAATTACCGGGCATCGTAACAATATAGCGGTTACTAATAATTGATTACGCCACTAAGAGCTGTGGTGAGAATGGAGAAACGAAATGGGTAAGATCATTGGTATTGACCTCGGAACAACCAACTCTTGTGTTGCGGTTCTGGAGGGTAAGGAGCCGAGAATTATTGAAAACTCGGAAGGTGATCGAACGACACCGTCCGTTGTTGGCTACAGCGATGACGACGAGATATTGGTCGGTCAGTCCGCGAAACGACAGGCAGTTACCAACCCCGAAAACACCCTGTTCGCAGTAAAACGACTTATCGGTCGGCAATTTGGCGATGACGTCGTTCAGCGTGACATTAAGATGGTGCCTTACAAGATTTCGAAGGCCGACAACGGTGATGCGTGGGTCGAGGTCAAAGGTCAAAAAATGGCGCCGCCACAGGTTTCCGCCCAGGTGCTGGGTAAGATGAAGAAAACTGCCGAAGACTATCTTGGTGAAGCGGTGACTGAAGCTGTCATCACTGTTCCGGCTTACTTCAATGATTCGCAGCGCCAGGCCACTAAAGATGCCGGTAAAATCGCTGGCCTTGATGTCAAACGAATTATCAACGAGCCCACGGCAGCGGCGCTTGCCTATGGCATGGATAAGTCGGTTGGCGATTCAACTATCGCTGTTTATGACCTTGGCGGTGGTACTTTTGATATCTCGATCATTGAAATTGCAGATGTCGATGGTGAGAAACAGTTCGAAGTGCTGTCAACTAACGGCGATACCTTTCTCGGTGGCGAGGATTTTGACCTTCGACTGATTGAATACCTGGCTGACGAGTTCAAAAAAGAACACGCTATGGATTTGCATAACGACCCGCTGGCGTTGCAGCGCCTGAAGGAAGCCGCGGAAAAAGCAAAAATCGAGCTGTCAACCAGTGGTCAGACTGAGGTTAACCTGCCATACATCACGGCGGATAACACAGGGCCTAAGCACCTTGTTATCAAGGTAACCCAGGCCAAACTGGAGTCTCTCGTTGAAGAGCTGGTTGAGCGGACGCTTGAACCACTTCGCGTTGCGCTGAAGGACGCTGACGTCAGCGTTTCCAAGATTGATGACATTATCCTCGTGGGTGGCCAGACGCGTATGCCTTTGGTGCAGAAGAAGGTAAAGGAATTTTTCGGCAAGGATGCTCGGAAAGATGTAAACCCTGACGAAGCTGTTGCTTTGGGTGCATCTATCCAGGCTGCTGTTTTAGCGGGTGAAGTTACAGATGTCCTTCTACTTGACGTGACTCCACTGTCGTTGGGTATTGAAACCATGGGCGGCGTGATGAGTGCGCTGATAGAGAAGAACACGACGATTCCTACCCAGAAATCACAGGTCTTCTCGACGGCTGACGATAACCAGCCGTCCGTGACCATTCATGTTTTGCAGGGTGAGCGAAAGCAGGCGGGCCAGAACAAATCTCTTGGTCAATTTGATTTGGCCGAAATTCCCCCGGCTCCTCGAGGTACACCACAGATTGAAGTCAGTTTTGACCTGGACGCCAACGGAATCCTGAACGTGTCAGCGAAGGACAAGGCTACTGGTAAGGAACAGTCCATTGTGATTAAGGCTTCAAGCGGTTTGTCTGATGAAGAAGTCGAGCAAATGGTTCGTGATGCCGAGTCACATGCTGATGAAGACCTTAAGTTTGAAGAGCTGGTTGGTGCGCGTAATATGGCTGACGGCATGATTCATGCGACCAGGAAGACGTTGGAAGAAGCAGGCGACAAGGTTGAGGAATCAGAAAAGACTGCCATTGAAGGCGCAATCTCAGCGCTTGAAGAGGCGCTCAAGTCAGATGACAAGGATGACATTGAGGCCAAAACGCAGCAACTGACGGAAGCCTCTTCTTCTCTGGCGCAGCGCATGTATGCTGAGGCTCAGGAAGGAGCTGAACAGGAAGCTGGAGCTGATGCGGGTCCCGCAGATTCCGGAGGTGATCCGGACGCAGTGGATGCCGAGTTCGAGGAAGTTAAAGACGAGAAGTAACCGTCTGGTTTACTTCAAGGCAGTAAGTAAGCAACGCGGGTCAAGCCGCGTTGCTTTGTATTGTATTGAAAGGTAAAGAAGAATAGTTATGGCAAAACGAGATTACTATGAAGTCCTCGGCGTAGAGCAGAATGCTTCCGAGCAGGCGATTAAGAAAGCCTATCGTCGTCTTGCCATGAAGCACCATCCTGATCGTAATCCGGACGATGCGAGTTCAGAAGAGAAGTTCAAAGAGGCCAGTGAGGCGGCAGAAGTATTGATGGACGCTGAAAAAAAGCAGGCTTATGACCAGTATGGTCATGCTGCGGTCGATGGTTCTGGCGGCGGCGCTGGTGGTGGTGGAGGGTTTGGCTCGATCTTCGAAGATGTCTTTGGCGATATTTTTGGGGGTGCAGGTGGCGGTGGCCGTAGAGGTGGTCCCAGTCGTGGCGCAGATCTTCGATACGTTCTTAACCTGAGCCTTGAGCAGGCTTTCAAGGGCTGGAATCCAACGATCAAGGTGCCAACACTGGTTGAATGTGTTGAATGCCATGGCTCGGGTGCAGAAAAAGGTACCTCTGCCACTGACTGTATCCAATGTGGTGGCATGGGCCAGGTATCGGCCCGACAGGGAATTTTTTCGATACAACAGGCCTGTCCCAGATGTCGTGGTCAGGGCAAAATCATTAGGGAACCCTGCGTCAAATGCAACGGTCAGGGTCGAACCCAGGAAACCAAGACACTGTCTGTGAAAGTACCTCCCGGCGTAGATACGGGCGACCGAATTCGGCTCAGTGCGCAGGGTGAAGCAGGGGCGATGGGGGGGCCGGCCGGTGATCTGTATGTGCAAATGGAAGTTCGTGATCACGACATATTCACCCGGCACGGCGAACATCTTTACTGTGATGTGCCTGTGAGCTTTGTTGATGCGGCTTTGGGCGGAGAACTCGAAGTGCCGACGCTTGATGGTCGTGTGAATCTCAAGATCCCGTCAGAAACCCAGACAGGCAAGCAGTTCCGCTTGCGAGGTAAAGGTGTCAACGTCACCCAGGTAAGAGGCGGTGGCATTGGGGATCTGTACTGCCGGGTGATTGTTGAAACGCCGGTGAACCTCTCGGGTAAGCAAAAAGAATTGCTGAAGGAATTTGCCGAGCATACCAGTGAGAAACAAAGACCCCAGCAATCTGGCTGGTTCAGCCGGGTTAAGCGTTTTGTCGACGCCCTGACCGATTAGACACTACCGGTCTCAATTCGCTATCCTCCTCCAACGTTAATTAACTTCAGGAAAGCTCGTGCCCAGAGTAGGTGTAGTCGGCGCTGCCGGAAAAATGGGGAAAACCCTCGTCAAGATGATTCAGGAATCGCCGGACTTAGAGCTGACGGCGGCTGTAGATCTGCCGGGCCTGCAGGTTATTGGCCAGGACGCAGGGATCGTTGCGGGTATTGGTGAGATGGGTGTTTCCATTGCTGATGACCTGGCACAGGTAGTGGCCGATATCGATGTACTGATTGATTTCACCATTGCTGTCGCAACCGAAAAGAATTTGGAAATCTGCCAAAAGGCAGGCACTCGCATGGTGATCGGCACAACCGGATTGTCTGAAAGTCAAACA
>Ga0206681_10001461_pt1 | contig 10800 bp, 6 predicted proteins | sample M150012015metaG_FD_161048 | JGI IMG/M metagenome (GOLD analysis project Ga0206681, IMG submission 161048) | Ammonia-oxidizing marine archaeal communities from Monterey Bay, California, United States - M1 500m 12015 | ecosystem: Environmental > Aquatic > Marine > Intertidal zone | place: USA...
GCAAAAGTATTTATTGATTATAACATTGATGGTGACTTCTTAGATGCCGGTGAAGATATTGGGATTATACCAGTTCAGGCTACAGCTGGAACATCAGTTCCGTTAAACTTTAATGTTCCAACTACAGGAGCTTTTGGCGCCACAAGAATGAGAGTTGTTGCTTGGGGTACATATGACTTTTCAACTCCAAATGACATCACTCCATGCGAGTCTCCTGCTGCAGGAAGTTGGTCTAATCCTTGGTTTGGAGCTACTGAAGATTATTCTATTGTTTTAAATGCACCAGGATTTTCAGCCACATATTTATGGGATAATGGAACTGCAACTGACAGCATACCAAATCTTGGTCCAGGGACATATTATGTTATTATTACTGATGCCGAAACAGGTTGTCCTATACAAGATTCTGCAGTAATAACCGAACCACAAGAGATTACTTTTAACCCTACAATTATAGATATTAGTTGTAATACATTTTCAGATGGAGAAGTTGTTTTAGCTCCTACTGGAGGAAATGGAGGTCCGTACAATATCAACTGGAATGGAAATGATTCAACAGCACTTGCTGATGGTAGCTATACAGTTACTGTTACAGACCCATCAACTATTACACTTGATAACACAGTAGCTTGCTTTAACGACACAACAATAGTAATGGTTGAGCCTGCTTATTTCAGTGCAGACTTTAGTGTTTCAGACTTATCTATTTGTTCTGGAGATCCTTTAAATTTGGAAATAGATTTTAATAGCAATGGAATTGCACCATTTACTATCAACTACACTGCAAATGGACCTTCATATTCTGAAGGGCCGGTTAATAATTTAGGGATTTATACCTTTACAGAAAACCCTTTGATTTCAACTACTTATTCAATTAGTTCAATTGTTGATGATAACGGCTGTATAAATCAGAATACAATTAACAACATAGCAGTTAATGTGAACCCATTACCAAACATGAATATTAGTGTAAATCCTAATCCAATTTGTGTTGGAGACAACTCTGCTTTAAACCTTAACGGAACAACTGGAACGCCTCCATATAATTTAGACTACACAATTTCAGATGCAAATGGAACTACTACTGCTACTGAAACAGTGGGTTCTGGAGGTTTCACATCTTCTGTTTCTCCAATTATCACAACAGATTATACCTTAACTTCAGTTACTGATGACAGCACATGTGTAAGCCCTTTAAGTACAGTTGCAACATTAGTTGTAAATGAAATACCTCAGCTAATCACAACATATTCAAATGAGATATGTGAAGGTGATATGGTGCAGATTGGGTTAGATTTTACAGCAGGAACTCCTCCTTTTAATGTGGATTATACTTTTAACGGAACAAACACAAGTACAATGGTTAATTTCACCACTGACGAGTTAACTCTAATTGCAACTAATCCTTCAAACATTACAATTAATTCGATTACTGGAGTAAATTGTTTTAAACAGGTTGATGAAAATATTCAAATAAGTGTAAACCCTTTGCCAATATCTAATCTAAGTGGTGATGGATCGTTATGTGATGATGGTAGTTTTATGTACATTAAATTTGAAACTGTCAGTGGCTTAGCTTTATATGACATTGTTTACACTGATGGAAATGATAATTTCACATTAACAAATATTGGAAATATTGATTCAATCCCAACTTCAACAATTGGGACTTATTCTTTAGTTAGCGTTACAGACCAAAAAGGTTGTGAAGCAATTTCATTGACTGGACAAGCAAATGTAAACATTAATCCTCTACCAGATGTTTCTATAATAGCTTACCCAATAATTACAGAGATTACTGATCCTTTAATTAATTTTATTGACAAATCAACTTATCTAAACTCAACTCCAGGAATTTGGGACTTTGGGGATGGAAGTGGGCAAATTTCAAACTTTGGACAACTTGACCATATGTATGCTGACACAGGGGTTTACCATGTTTCTTTAACTACAGTTTCTGATAGTGGTTGTACAAATACTGCTTATCAAACTATTATAATTAATCCAACTTTTACAATTTATATTCCAAATGCATTTACACCTAATAATGATTTAGATAACGATTACTTTTTACCTATAGTTGATGGTGTTAAAGAGTATGAACTAAGTATATATGACAGGCAAGGACAAAGAGTCTTCAGAACTGAAGAATATACAAATGAATACTGCAACATTGGATGTAAAGCTGCATGGGATGGCAAAATAAATAATAGCAGTGACTTTGGAACAATAGGTGTTTATGTTTATCATATTGTGATTACTGATATTAATGGAAAACTTAAGAGTTATGAAGGAGCTCTTACACTAATTCGATAGCATGAAAAGGATAACATTAATAGTATTTGTTTTTTTATTTCACAATATTATTAATGGACAATGTCTTGGCTCTCAATCCTATACACTATCTCCTGCAGGACCATATACAGCTGGACAAAATGTTACCGTTACTTACACCCTAAGTAATTTTATTCAAGTAAATGTTAACTGGATTATTGCTTTTGACATTGATTATGGAAATGGATGGTCAAATATTAATCCTGTATCAGCACCTGGAAATCCAGGAGGGTCTTCAGGAACATGGATTTGGGATACGCAAAACACATATCCTAGTGGTTTAAATTTTGGTCCTGGATATAGATTTGTAAACTCATCATGGTTTAATCCTGATTGGGGAACATCTTCAACAGGTCCATTTACTTTATCATTTAATCTACAAGTAGGAAATTCATGTGTAAATAATGATTTATCAATTGATATTAGTGTTATTGGTGACTGCCAAACTGGAGGTTGGAATAATGGTTCCTGCTGTCCTATAACCCCTTATTCTATTTATTCTGGAACGTCATCCGGAGGGACAGGTGCAGGAAATATAAGTATAGTTGAAAATATATCAGACATAAGTTGTAATGGGTTCTCAGATGGATTGATAAATTTAAATATCTCTGGAGGGATACCTCCATTTTCAACCTTATGGTCTAACACTAGTACTTCTCAAAATATTTCTAATTTATCAGCCGGCACATATACAGCTACAATTACGGATAATCAAGGATGCACAAGCAGTGAATCTTATACACTAACTGACCCTCCTGTTTTTACGCCTATTATTAACCCTTCAAATGTTAGTTGTTATGGATATAATGATGGTTTAATTGAAGTAATTAATGAACCAGCTTCTACAACTTATTTATGGTCAAATACCACAACTTCAAGTAGTATTTCTAATATTGGATCAGGAAATTATTCTGTTGATGTATTTAATATGAATGGTTGTCAATACACTGAGAGCTTTACCATTACTGAACCTCAGCAAATTACTGTTATTGCCACATCAAATGATGTAAGTTGTAATGGTGTAAATGATGGAAGTATAGATTTAACCATATCTGGCGGAATTCCTGATTACACAATAAACATCCCTCCTTACTCTCAGGTTTTACAAAATGGTGGAACTAATTATTTTAGTCCAGCTACATTGTCAGCTAATATTTATAATTACTCTGTTGCTGATGCTAATGGATGTGTAGTTACTGATATGATTACAATAAATGAACCCTCTTTACTGTCAGTAAATCCTGTTATAACAAATGTAAGTTGTAATGGAGAATCTTCAGGTGCAATCGTTTTAAATACTACAGGAGGAACTTCTCCTTACATTGAAGATTTTGGAGGAAATAATCCCCTAATGTTAAGTGATGGCACTTATTCATACACTTTAACTGATGCAAATGGATGCACAATATCTGACAACTTTAGCATTACTGAACCAGATTTATTATTATTCACTTCAACAACTACAGATGCAAGTTGCTCAGGATATTCAGATGGAACAGCAAATATAATTATTACTGGAGGAACAACCCCATATAATACAAATTGGAATGGGCAAAATCCAAACGCTTTAAATGCAGGGAATTTTCCATTTACAATTACAGATGACAATGGTTGCACAAACCAAGGTAATATAACAATAAACGAACCAGCCGGAATGGCCGTTATAATTAATGAAGTTGATGTTAATTGCTTTGGAGGAAATGATGGTTCAGCAATCCTTACAATTTCTGGAGGAGCCGGAGCTCCTTACAATATTGATTGGGGAGGTGTAGATGGAAATAACCTAACTGCCGGAAATTTTCCTGTAACTATTACTGATACAAACAATTGCTCTACTACTGGTATTGCAACAATTAATGAACCTTCAGAAATTCAGACAACAAGCGCTATTAATAATGTAAGTTGTTTTGGGAATGATGACGGTAGTGTTTCACTACAAATTAGCGGAGGGATTACTCCATATACTGAGGATTGGTTTGGAATAAATACAAATCTACTTGCTCCAGGAAATTATCCTTATCAGGTAGTTGATGGAAATAGTTGCTTAGTAAACGGCTCTGTTACTATTACAGAACCCTATCCTTTAGAAATTACATCAATTGACATAATAGATATTGATTGCTTTGGCGAAAATACAGGATCAATAAATCCGAATGTAATTGGAGGGACGACACCATATTCTCAGGATTTCGGAACTTTCAATCCTTACTTCTTAACTGCAGGAAACTATCCTTTTAGTATTATTGATGATAATGGATGTACTGTCGATAGTATAGCTACATTAGTTCAAGCAGAACAAATATTCTTAGATTTTATAGCAACTAGTCCTATTTGCAGATATGATGAATCTACTTTATCAATACATATTTCAAATGCTGAATTTAATAGCTTCACAGTCTCTTTACAAGATTCAATTCTAAAAACATACATTATTGATACTAATGGATTATTAATTGCAAATGGAATGCCAATAATTCTAACTCCAAATTTTAGTTGTAATCCTGAAATAATATCTTTAACTGATGAAAATGGTTGCACAGCAGTGGTTAACGACAATGTACACATTGAAGTAAAACAACTTCCTGTCCTTGCAATAAATGAAGCTGATATTTGTATTGGAACTCCATCTTTTATTTTAAATAATGCAACACCAAGTGGTGGAACATATCTTATTGAAGGCAATCAAAACAACTATTTTGATGCAGGAAACATGAACCCAGGACATTACAATATTACTTATCAATACACAGACCCAATTACATCCTGCTCAAACGGTATTACTGAAATCCTTACTATAAGTGAATCTCCTAAAGCTGGAATGTTGTTTGGACCACAGCCAACAGATATTACAGACCCAGATATTCTATTTAGAGACAATAGTAATGAAGAAGTTCTTATTTCTGAATGGAACTTAGGTGATGGAACTATCATTTATAATGAATTGAGTTTTTGGCATACTTATGCTGAAACTGGAAAATATACTATCAAATACTATATCACAAATTTATATGGATGCACTGATTCTGTAATAAATCAACTGAATATAAATCCAATTTATTCTACTATCATTCCATCTGCTTTTACACCAAATGATGACGGAGATAATGATTTCTTTTTCCCAGCAGTAATAGGATTTAACTCATATAACATGAAGATATATGACAGATGGGGCGGGATTATTTACAATAAAGATAATGGGAAGTGGGATGGAACATCAAACTACAACAACATTCTGAATGGTATTTACTCCTACTCTATTAAGGTCTTAGATTTTAAAAACAAACCTTTTATTTACACTGGAACTGTTAATCTTTTAAGATAATGATGCAAATCATATTGCTGTCTGATACACATCATACTTTAGACGAACGATTTTTCCCTCACTTTGAACTAGCTGATGAAATTTGGCATGCTGGAGATATTGGTGATTTAGAAGTAACAGACAGACTAAAAGAGTTTGCTCCAGTTAGAGCCGTTTGGGGAAATATTGACAACAGGATTGTTCGCTCAGAATTTAAAGCAAACCTATACTTTAAATCTGAAGATGTAAATGTAATGATGACTCACATTGGTGGATACCCAGGAAGATATGATAAAAAAATCCTACCAATAATTGAACAAGCAAAACCAGATTTATTTATTTGTGGACACTCTCATATTCTAAAAGTAATGTATGACAAAAAACATAAATTATTACACATGAACCCTGGTGCAATTGGAAATTACGGGATACATAAAGTTAAAACAATACTCAGTTTTAAAATTGAAGGGAAAGACATAAAAGACTTAAAAGTAATTGAATTTCCTAGAACTAAATCCTAACGGATCCTATCAGCAGATTTCACTAATTTTTCATCTTTCTTAATGAAAAAGTTAGCAGCATAAAGCGAAATAAATGGTACAATTAGTAAAATCATTCCAATTCCAAAAGCCTCCTCATCTCTATATACAAATACCAATAAGAAGAATGCAATTGTTATCATAAAACGAGAAATTGCTGCTATAAGCATTTGTCTTTTTCTGTTTTTAAACTGAAAAATTGCAAACACAGAAAGTGCTGCTGATAACAAAACAGCTAAACGAACAAAAGGAAAGTGTTCGGTTAGTAAAAAAGCTTCTTCTGAAGTTTGCAAAACTGGAAAAGTATAAACGATAGTAATAAGGCAAATTGCAGCAAAAAAGAAGAATAAAGATTGAACTCTTTGTATCATGATAAATATTTTATGCAAAACTAATTAAAATTGAATGATTAGCCCATCTAATAAAAAAATTGTATCATTGCACTACTTATCTAAAGAAACACCCTACAAAACATCTTGAAAATTCAATAAGAAGCATCCGAATTAAGATTATTATTAAAAAATATTTATGTACAAATTAGACGAATTAAACGCAAAGAAAGTTGCTGATTTAAAAGCAATTGCGGAAGAGTTAAACATAAAAAAGTTTGACAAATTAAAAAAACAAGATTTAGCTTATGCTATCTTGGATCATCAAGCAGAAAATGCTAAACCTCAGCCAATAGTTGAGAAAAAACAAAGACCAAGAACTAAGCCAACTCAAAATAAAGTTGAGAAAGTAGAACAAACAAAACCTCAACAAAATAAAGAAGGAGAAAAGACTGATAAAAAACCAGTTCATAATCACCCTAAAAAAGATGTAGAACAAAAGAAAGAACACAAAAAACCTGTTCATAATCATCCAAAGAAAGAAGGTGAACACAAAAAACCTGTTCACAACCATCCTAAAAAAGAGGAAAATACTCACCCAAAACCAAAGCACAACAACAATAAAAACCAAAATCCTAATCAGAAACCATCAAAATATGACTATGATTTTGATGGAATAATTAATACTGAAGGTGTAATTGAAATTATGCCTGATGGTTATGGCTTTATGAGATCAAGTGACTATCACTATTTATCATCACCTGATGATGTTTATGTTTCTCACTCTCAAATTAAATTGTTTGGTCTAAAAACGGGTGACACTATTAAAGGAACAGTTCGCCCACCAAAAACTGGTGAAAAATACTTCCCTTTAATTCAAGTAGAAAGTATTAATGGTCGTGATCCAGGAATTGTTAGAGATAGAATTCCTTTCCACCATTTAACACCACTTTTCCCTTATGAAAAGTTCAACCTATTAGGAAACGGACACAACAATGTTTCAATTAGAATGTTGGATATTTTCACGCCTCTTGGGAAAGGGCAAAGAGGGTTAATTGTAGCTCAACCAAAAACTGGTAAAACGGTACTTTTAAAAGATATTGCGAATGCAATTGCTGATAATCACCCAGAGGTTTATATGATTATTCTTTTAATTGACGAAAGACCTGAAGAGGTTACAGATATGGAAAGAAGTGTAAATGCAGAAGTTATTGCTTCTACTTTTGATGAGCCAGCAAGCAGACATGTAAAAGTGGCTGATATTGTATTGGAGAAAGCAAAAAGAATGGTAGAATGCGGACATGATGTTGTAATCTTATTGGATTCAATTACTCGTTTGGCAAGAGCTTACAACACTGTACAACCTGCTTCAGGAAAAATATTGAGTGGTGGTGTGGATGCAAATGCATTACACAAACCAAAGCGTTTCTTTGGTGCTGCTCGTAAAATTGAGAAAGGTGGTTCGTTAACTATTTTAGCAACTGCCCTTACGGAAACAGGAAGTAAAATGGATGAGGTAATATTTGAAGAATTTAAAGGTACTGGAAATATGGAGCTTCAATTAGACAGAAAAATTGCAAACAGAAGAATTTACCCTGCTGTTGATTTAGTTGCTTCTTCTACTAGGCGTGAGGATTTATTACTAGATAAAGAACACATACAAAGAATTTGGGTACTTAGAAATTATTTAGCAGACATGAATCCTATTGAAGCAATTGAATTTATGAAAGATAGATTGCAAAAAACAAAAGACAATACTGAGTTTTTGGTAACTATGAATGGATAGTTGCTAATGTAGCAATTGACCAATTATACAATGTCACAATAAATCCCTACCGAATTGGTGGGGATTTTATTTTCTAAGCACTCCATAAATCACACTCCCACTTCCAGTCATACTCGCATAAATAGCACCATCAGCATAAAGCTTTGCTTTCATTTTTGCTAATTGTGGGTACTTTGCAAAAGCAGACACTTCAAAATCATTTTGCACCTCTTCTTTCCAATTGTCGATAGGATGTTTTATTGCATCTAATAAATTATGCTCTGGAATATCTGGAGTTACTCCCCCATAAGCTTCTGCAGTAGAAATATGCAAATCAGGAAAGATAAATTTAAGTTCAAATTCAGATAAATCCAAATCAATTGCAAACATCTTCTCTCCTATTCCCGCAACATATTTTGAAGTATTTTCAATAAAAAAAGGACAATCTGCACCCAATTGCAAAGCGTATTTTTCTAATTCTGTATTGCTTAATTGCAAATCAAAAAGAGTACTCAAAGCTTTGAGCACAAAAGCGCCATCAGCCGAACCACCACCAAGCCCAGCACCAATTGGAATGAGTTTATGCAAATGAATTTTTACATTTCCAATTTCAAAATCATTCTTTAAAATCTGAAATGCTTCTGCACAAATATTGCTTTTTCCAGGAATTTCAATTCCAGAACTACTAAAAGAGAAATCATCAGAAGGCACTATTTCTAAAATATCATACAACTCTTTTACAGGATAAAAAACAGATGAAATTTCATGATATCCATCAGCTCTTTTTTTAAGCACATTTAGCCCTAAATTGATTTTAGCATTTGGATATACTATCATAATTGATTTAGTTTTCAACAACAAAAATAATCAACTGAAAATTTATAGGCTATCACAAATCATTTTATTTAACTTTGTTGTCCTTTAAAAAATAAACTTGAATGGATTATTTAGCATTTGAAAAACCAATTGAAGAACTAATTATTAAGCTTGAAAAAGCTAAAGAACTAGGGAAAGATGGATCAGTAGATGTAAGTAAAACAGTTACTGATATTGAGAAAAATATTAAAGAAACTAGAACTGAGATTTACAACAATTTAAGCTCTTGGGAAAAGGTTCAGCTCTCTCGTCATCCTCAAAGACCTTATACTTTAGATTTTATTGCTGCACTTTCTGATGGTGATTTCATGGAATTACATGGAGATAGAGGCGTGAAAGATGACAAAGCTATGGTTGGCGGATGGGGTACAATTGGCAAACAATCCGTAATGTTTATTGGGCAACAAAAAGGAAGGAACACTAAAGAAAGGCAATACCGTAATTTTGGTATGGCAAATCCTGAAGGTTACCGAAAAGCTTTACGCCTGATGAAAATGGCTGAGAAATTTGGGAAACCAGTAGTCTGTTTAGTGGATACTCCAGGAGCTTTTCCAGGATTAGAAGCTGAAGAAAGAGGACAAGGAGAAGCCATTGCCAGAAACATACTTGAAATGACTAAATTAGAAGTCCCAATTATAGTTGTTATTATTGGTGAAGGAGCTTCAGGAGGTGCTTTAGGAATAGGAGTTGGAGATAAAATATTGATGCTTAACAATGCTTGGTATTCAGTTATATCTCCTGAAAACTGCTCAACTATCCTTTGGGGAAGCTGGGAACATAAAGAGACTGCTGCTGATGCTTTAAAGCTAACTGCAAAAGATATGCAAGAGCTTGGATTAGTGGATGAAATTATTAAAGAACCTTTAGGTGGGGCTCATACTTTCCCTGAAGAAACTTTTAAGGTTGTTAAAAAATCAATTACAAAAGCGATTAAAGAATTTGTTGATCTTGACAAAGAAACTTTAGTTAATAATAGAATGGAAAAATTCTCAAATATGGGAGTAGTAAAAGAATAATATGGCTAAAGTAGGGAAAAGAACATTAAAAGCAACACCAACTCATCAGATTGAAGGAAAATTACAACCTCAAGCTCTTGAATTGGAACAAGCTGTGCTTGGTGCTTTAATGATTGACAATGAATCGCTTTCAGATGCAATTGATTCTCTACAAGCTGAATATTTTTACGCACCAAAACACCAAAAAATATTTGAAGCAATTGTAAATTTATTCAACAACACACAACCAGTTGATATACTTACAGTTTCGGAAGAACTGAAACGCCTTGAAATGTTTAAAGAAATTGGTGGCTTAGCTTACATTTCTGAACTTACAAATAATGTTTCATCTTCTTCAAATACTGAATTTCATGCAAGAATTATTGCTGAAAAATTTATAAAAAGATCTTTAATAAATATTTCTAGAAAAATCAGTAATGATGCTTTTGATGATTCTGTAGATATTTTTGATTTATTAAATGATGCTGAAGCAAATCTCTTTACTGTAACTGAAGGTACGCTTAGGAAAAGTTACGATAAAATGAGTTCTTTGATTAAAGGTGCTCTTGAAAATATTGAAATTCTTAGAAATAAAGAAGATGGACTGAGTGGTGTTCCTTCTGGTTTCACAAATGTTGATAGAGTAACTTCTGGTTGGCAA
>Ga0206681_10001463_pt1 | contig 10794 bp, 10 predicted proteins | sample M150012015metaG_FD_161048 | JGI IMG/M metagenome (GOLD analysis project Ga0206681, IMG submission 161048) | Ammonia-oxidizing marine archaeal communities from Monterey Bay, California, United States - M1 500m 12015 | ecosystem: Environmental > Aquatic > Marine > Intertidal zone | place: USA...
AAGATAAAAATCAATACACTGCAACTCCATCCAGATCCCAAACAGGGTCCACGTCAATATCAAGCCATTTAAGCATTGTAGGGAGTAAATCGATTATTGATGGAGTTGGATTATTAAGATAAGTAGCCCCGTTTTTATTTGGGGTTCTGGCCACAAACCATATGTATCTTGTTTCCTCCACATAATATTGATTTGCGTGAGTTGTACCTGCGCCACCGTGATCAGTTGTTACAACCACCATCCACTCTTCATTTAAGCTTGCTTCGCGCTCTTCAATAACCGTCATGATTTCGCTCAGCAACATATCGCATTGAGAAATTGCACTCAAATAGTCTGGATTAGTGGGAGAAAAACCACTCGAATGACCAATATGATCAGGCTTGTCAAAATGCAATAACATAATGTCAGGCGTGCAATCGTTAATAACCATCAATGCATCTGTTGTAACAGCTGCATCCGAATCATATCTTTGAGCATAATTCTCATTTTCTGTAATTCTAAGAAAATCCTGCCAGTTACTTAAAGTAGCACAACTGAGCTCTGGTTTAACTCTTCTTGCAAGCGTAAAAATATCGGGATAATTGTAGTAATCATTATTATCAAATGCATTTGTTTCTAAATTATGTTTGGCAGGCCAGACTCCATGCAGGATAGTAGACCATCCCGGAACGCTTACAGTATATGCACCTCTATTAGTAGCCGTATGGTAATATGAATGTTGAATCAAGGTATCCAAACAGGGAGTATCGGCAAGTTCCATTGCATCAGTTCTGACACCATCCCATCCCACAAACAGTACTTTTTTTACGGGCTGAATTCCTACTTTACATTCCAATTTGATTTCTTTTTTTTCTCGAAATTTATCTTTGCAAGAAATGCAAATAAGGAATAAACATGAAATAATCAGGAATCTCATAAATGATTTTAGGTAAATTTAATAAAATGAGACGACAACAAAAATATTTGGATTTAAAATTATAGAAGTAATGAAACTAATTTCTAAATTCAACTTCACCATTTAAATTATACCAAACAGCCTCTAAACGATCACCTTTGTTGTAGCGCTCATAGCTTTTGATTTTACCATTGGCAAAATAAGTGATGTATTCTCCATCATAATCGCCATTATAAAATTCTCCGGATTCCCAAGTTCCCCCGTCAAAATAATATTCAACAAAGTCTCCGTGTCTTTTCCCATTTAAGTATGTACAGCTTACTGAAATTTCCCCATTTCTATAATATTCTAAATATGGTCCACTGAGCTCATTTTTAATGTAATTCTCTATCTCTTTTGTTTGCCCATTGGAGTAATAGCTAACCTTTGAGATTACCAGCTCATTACTACCCGATCCTCTGTAGGTGACTACCAGTTTTTTTGATCCGTTTTCAAATCGTTCAATGGTTTCTTCACGTTTTTCACCATTCTGATCAATTACTTGAGTTGTACTTTTTGTTTTTAGTGAGGCCAATTCCTTTTCCAATTTTTGAACCTTTTGTTCACAATCTGAACTTGCGGAGCAGCTACAAAAAAATAAAATAATTCCTAAGGAAAATAGTAGTTTCAATTAGTAGAGGTTTAATAGTAACATCGAATATAGGGAAAACAATTTCAAAATAAGAAGAATTTAGGCTAGTTTTCCTTTGGAGAGAACTCCTTTGTGACTATGATAAAAAATATAAGTTACAATGACAATACAGACAATAGACGAACTGCTGAAACATGGAGTATTTAGAATTGAAGTGAGTATATTAGAGAAAACTTTCTTATGAAATATCTATTCGTGTTTTTGATGCTTGGACTTACAAGTGTAGCTAACTCACAAAAAACTGCTGAACAGCCAGATTGTGATACGATTATTGGTTTTCATACTACAGATTATGATTTAATTCCAGACGATTACACAGGAATTGTATTTAAAAGTAGGGATTGTAAAGTCTGGGGAATGTACAATTACAAAGATGGAAAGCCAGATGGTTTACGAAGAAATTGGTACGAGAATGGTCAGTTGGATTGTGAACAAAATTGGAAAGATGGTGAGTTAGATGGGTTATACAGAGATTGGTACGAAAGCGGAAAACTGCGTTATAAACAGAATTACAAAGATGATAGTCGGGTTGGTCAATATCGTGAGTGGTGGGAGAGCAGTGGTAAGTTGAAAATAGAATACCCTTATTCAGAGTCAGGAGATGGCCAGTGGGATGGATGGTACTATGAGTACTACGAAGATGGTGACGTAATGTTATTAGGAAAAATGAAGGGCTGTTGCCACATACTCTATGTTAAGAAAATTGGCATTTGGAGATATTATTATGATACAGATTATAATAAGGGACAAAAAAGCAAAAAAGAAGTCTACACGGAAACTGGAGATGGTGTATTAATAAGTGAAAAGTGCTGGGATATAGACGGCAACGTAATAGAATGTCCAGAAGAATAGAAACAATAGACGAACTACTGAAAGACGGAGGATTTAGAATTGAAGTGAGTATATTAGAGAAAACTAATCTTATGAAATATGTATTCGTGTTTTTGTTAGTGGGGTTAATGGTTAGTTGTGGGAATGATGCGACAGGAGATGCTTCAACAGATGTTACAGTAAAAGAAGAAATGAAAAGTTTCTATGATGATGCTACAAGTAAACCCACAACTGTTAAAATAGGTACTTTAGAAGTGATGACAAAAGATTTAGGAAAAATGCATTTGGATGAAGCTAAAAAGGCTTGTGCAGCTTTAGGAGATGGATGGCGATTGCCAACAAAGGATGAATTAAATATTTTATATGAAAATAAGGAGAAAATTGGCGGTTTTAGTCCTATGTATTATTGGAGTTCTACGGGGCACCGCAGCGGCGGTGCGTGGTTTCAGCATTTATCCGATGGGCGCCAGTACGGCTTCAATAGGAGCATCAACCTCGGTGTTCGTGCAGTCAGGACTTTTTAACACAGCGAAGCAGCACCGGTAGGTAGTTTAACAATTTATTACCGCGTAAACGGTCGATTTTAAAACACGAATGACAATACAAACAATAGACGAACTCCTTGACTTCTGAAACACGAATTAGGAAATATTGAAATAGAATTGAAGTGAGTATATTAGAGAAAACTTATGTTATGAAATATTTATTCGTGTTTTTGATGATGGGATTGTCAAGTATAGCAAACTCACAATACGCAACTGCTACACAGCCAGATTGTGGAGATATTCTTGGGTTACAAACGATTGATGTGTATGGTGAAATGCCAGAAGATTACACAGGTATTGCATTTGAGTGCAAAGATGGTAAGGTCAAAAGGCTACATAATTACAAAGAGGGAAAGCACGATGGTTTATGTAGAGAGTGGTACGAGAATGGTCAGTTAGAGAAGGAAGTAAATTACAAAGATGATGAGGAAGATGGTATGTATAGACGTTGGCACGAGAATGGTCAGGAGTCCTATAGTTTGTATTACAATGATGGTGAGAAAGCGGGTAATGAAAAATATTGGTACGAGAGTGGTCAGCGAAAATCTGAAGGGATGTACAAATTGCAAACCATCGTGGGTTCAACAACACCAGGTTCGCTCACCAGCTTCATTACTGGTATTCCGTATGGTCTACATAGAAGTTGGTACGAGAGTGGTCAGCTTAAATCTGAAACAAATTACAAAGATGGAGAGGTGGATGGTTTAAGCAGAAGTTGGTACGAGAATGGTCAGCTTAAATCTGAAGTAAATTACAAAGATGGAAAGAAAGATGGTTTACTTAGAAGTTGGTACAAGAATGGTCAGGTTAAATCTGGTTCATTTATAGATGGGTATGGTCAGTTAGAGAGTCAAACGAATTGGATAGATGATAGACAAGCGGGTTTAGAAAGATATTGGTACGAGAGTGGTCAGCTAAAATCTAAAGTTAAATTTATAGATGGAGTACGGGAAGGCGCATATAGCGAATGGTTCGAGAATGGTCAGTTGAAGTCAAAAACGATGTTCAACAATGGTAGGGAAGATGGTATATACCGTAAGTGGTGGAAGGATAATGGTAAGTTAAAATTGGAGGGTAGTTACTACTCGTATTTATTAAATGACAGTGACCCAAACAAACACAACAAGCCGTCAGTATTGGATGGTTGGTACACTGAGTATTACTTGGATGGTGACGTACAAAATACTGGAAAATACTGGAAAGGTGAGAAGATTGGCGTTTGGAGGTTTTATTATGATACAGCTGTAAATAAAGAACAAAAAAGGAGAAAAGCGGTCTTTTCGGACGCTGTCGGAGCAAGTACTGGAAAAAGTGTATTAATAAGTAAAGAATGCTGGGATATAGACGGCAACGAAAGAGAATGTGACTATTAACGATAGAAGAACTCCTTGACTTCATAGACACGAACTATGAAAGACTAACAGAAAAAGCAAAAAGCCCAGTAAATTTGATACTTACTGAGCTTTTCTAATCCCACAGCCATATGGGCTTGCGGTCTGGACGGGACTCGAACCCGCGACCCCCTGCGTGACAGGCAGGTATTCTAACCAACTGAACTACCAGACCATATTTTTAATCTTGCGATCTCTGACAACAGTCAGATTCAAAAATGTTCATTCCTAAAAAGGAAGTACAAAAGTAAGTTTAATTTTTCGATTGTAAAATACTTTATTGAAAATCATTTGTAACATTTTTTATATATTTAATTCTTAAACATGATGACACTCGACAAACTTATTGGTTCTTTATTTTTTCTTTTAGTAACGCATTCAGTTCTTACTCAGGAAATTGAGGTGCTGGAGTATGCTAATCTCGTTGAAATTGAGGAATTAAATATTCTTAATACAGACCGAAGAGAGTGCAACTTATCCCTGATGCCTAATGGAAGCACCTTGTATTTCATGTCAACCAGAAGTAAATCGGTACGCGATAATGAAGGTGACGGTGATATTTACCGCAGTGAGAATCTGGCTGATGGGAATTGGGGGACTCCAGAATTTTTATCTCAAATTAATACCTATAGCGGAGAAGATGAGCCTTCGGTGTCCTATGATGGCGAGAAAATTTACTTTCAAAGCTGGAAATCCAATTGGCAAAGTACTGGGGGCCCTTATTATGAGGCAAATCTTGTAAACGGAAAACTACGTAATATTAGAGGATTAGGAGGAGGGATTAGCCAGTTTTTCAGAAGAGAATTTGCAGCTCATATGGGTTATGCTACAGACGGAATGGCTGTTTCTGCAGATGGAAATTTGTTTATTGTGGCGTGTGGTTCTGATTACGATGGGAATATGGACCTGTTTTATAGTATGAAACAATTTGGATCCTGGAGCTTTCCTGAAGTTTTGGGAGTGAGCACGAGAGGTAATGAACGCTCTGTGTACATCTCGGCAGACAATAAAACGATTTATTTCTCTTCTGATGGTCATGGCGGTTTTGGTGGTTTGGATATTTTAAAAACCACCTTTGAAGGACGGAAAACGGGCCCTATTGTAAATATTGGAAAACCCTTCAATACACGAAAAGATGATATGGGATTTGTAATTTCTGGTGAAGGGGAGGCTGCCTTTTTTATTCGTGATCTGGATATTTATTATGCGGATCTGAGTAAACTAAATGACCAGATTAAACCAGCTTCTTCCACTTTGATTTTTGGGACTATTTCCTTAAATAATTCGCCTTTACAAACTACTGTTGTTGTAAAGAGCGAAGGGAATATACTTGGAAAAATACAATCAGATGAGAGCGGAAAGTATGCCCTTACTTTAGCTCAGCTGACTGATGAAGCCCAGGTGTATATTGAGGATGACAGTACAGAACTATTCGAGAGTCACAGTATTCAACCGAAGGTGGATTTGAGATATGTAGAGTATGAAGTAAACTTTAATGCAGAGAAAATACCCGAAATAGAAAACACGAAGAAATTTCTAGTAGAAGAAATCAAAGAAGTAAAGGTGAAAACTGAAGCAGTCATATACTTTGATTTTGATCAGCATGTCATTAAATCTTCTGAAGACGCCAAACTAAAAGAGCTATTGAACGCTGTTTCTGAGGAATCTGTTGTATTTATTGATGGACACACAGATCATTACGGTAGCAATGGGTATAATGACAAGCTTTCAGCAAAACGGGCAGATGTAATAATGGATTGGTTTATTCAAAATGCCGGAGTAGGCACGAATCAACTAAATAAGACATTCAAGGGAGAATCCAAGACACTTAATTCTGGATCCACTACGGAAGAAAGAGCTTTAAACCGTAGAGTTACTGTAAGAATTGAGAATAATTAGTTTCTCAGTATCTTTCCATATTTGACAATGCTTTCAATTCTTTCTAGCGTTTTTCTTTCGCGACATAGCTCAAGGAATGCTTTTCTTTCCAAATCAAGTAAATACTGTTCAGATACAAGGGTGTTTTCGGATAAATCCCCTCCACACAAAACGAATCCTAGCTTCTCAGCGATAATGCAATCATGTTCAGACATGTAGTTGCCTGAAAGCATGGAGTTCGCACCCACATACACAATACCAAGTCCTTCCTGTCCAACAACAGTGATGTTTTTCTCTCTTTTTGGAGGAACATAGCCCTTTTCCGCCAGCTCAAGACATGCTGCTTTGGCTCTTGTAAGATGATGTGCTCTTGAAACCACTACTTCATCAATTCCTTCTCTTAAATAACCGTAATCAAATGCCTCGTACGCTGAAAGCGATACTTTGGCCTGTCCAACTGTTAAGAATCGATCTCGAAGTCTGTTGATTTTAATATCACCTGCATGAAGTTCTTCCGAAAATCGTTTCGCAAATTCTTTGGTTCCACCACCGCCAGGGATCAAACCAACGCCAAATTCAACCAGACCCATATACAATTCTGCATGTGCCACTACCTTATCGGCATGTAATGCTATTTCACAACCGCCACCTAATGCCATGTTATGAGGAGCAACAATCACTGGGATATTAGAATAGCGAATTCTCATTGTGGTATCTTGAAATGCTTTTACTGCAAAATTGAGTTCGTCAAAATCCTGATCCGCAGCCATCATGAATATCATACCCACATTCGCACCTGCTGAAAAGTTTTGACCGGTATTGGAAATCACAAGGCCTGTATATTCTTCTTCTGCCATATCAATGGCTTTATTTATACCTTGAAGAACTCCACCGCCTATGGTATTCATTTTAGTATGAAATTCAAGATTCAGAATTCCGTCTCCAAGATGTACAAGTGTACAATCCGAATTACCCCATACCTTGTTGTCGTCTCTCAATGAATTGAGATCGACAATGTCTTCGGTTCCTGGAATTATCAGATAGCTTTTCGAAGCCATATCAAAATACATTCGTTTCCCATTCTCTGTTTTATAAAAGGAAGTCATCCCTGCAGCACGCATATCCTCGATTGCAGACCCCATAGTTTTATTGGCATCTTTTATGTATTTCACCCCTTGATCATAGCCAAATAAATCCCACGATTCAAAAGGACCTAATTCCCAGCCAAAGCCAGCTTTTAGTGCATCGTCAATCTTATAAAATTCATCAGAAATTTCAGGTATTCTATTTGATACATAGGCCAGCAGTCCTCCAAAAACTTTACGGTAGAATTCCCCGGCTTTATCCATACCCATAACCAGCATTTTTGTCCGTTGACTCAAATCTTCAATCGGTTTTGCCATATCCAGTGTTGGGAACTTTACTTTTGCAGGAACCTCATATTCAAGAGTGTCGAGGTTCAATGCAAGTATTTTTCTTTTTCCGTTTTCGTCCTTTTCCTTTTTATAAAATCCCTGACCTGACTTTGATCCAAGCCAGTTGTTTTCAACCATTTTAGCGATATAATCCGGAAGCTCAAATAACTCTTTTTCTTCATCATCAGGACAGTTTTGTTTTAAACCATTTGCCACGTGGACAAGCGTATCCAGTCCAACCACATCACAGGTTCTGAATGTCGCAGATTTTGGTCTGCCAATTACTGGACCCGAAAGTTTATCAATTTCGCTAACAGAGAACCCCATTTCTCTTACTGCATGAAAAAGAGCCATAATGGAGTATACACCCACGCGATTCGCTATAAATGCTGGAGTGTCTTTGCACAATACTGTCTTTTTGCCAAGAATTTTTGAACCGTAATCCATTAAGAATTCAATGACTTTAGGATCTGTTTTTGGCGTAGGTATTATCTCTAACAGCTGAAGATATCTAGGGGGATTGAAAAAGTGTGTTCCGCAAAAGTGCTTTTGAAAATCCTCACTCCTTCCGTCCAGCATCATATGGATAGGTATACCAGATGTATTAGACGAAATTAATGTTCCTTGAGTTCTATGTTTTTCCACTTTCTCAAAAAGCTGCTGCTTAATATCCAGTCTTTCTATTATTACCTCAATAACCCAGTCACAATCTTTAATTTTATGAAGATCATCATCAAAGTTTCCAGTTTCAATTCTGCTTGCAAAAGATTTTAGGTAGATAGGGGAGGGGTTGGATTTAAGTGCAAATTGCAAAGAGGAATTCACTATTCTGTTTCGGACGATTTTATCGTCCATAGTCAGCCCTTTCGCTTTCTCTGCATCGTCAAGTTCTTTTGGACAGATGTCAAGCATTAACACTTCACAGCCTATGTTTGCATAATGACAAGCAATTCGGGAGCCCATGACCCCTGAACCTAAAACAGCAACTTTTCTAATAAATCTTTTCATTTTTTTTATTTTAAGATTCCGTATTTTTTTCGAGTTCTACTTCTTCAATTGCTAAATCTAATGCATTCATGACATTAAAAAAGCCCTTGAGGTCTCGATCATTTAATTTTGAAGAAACTTTTTGATTAAAATCCAATAAGAAATTTTTAACCATTCTTCGACTTTCGACTCCTTTAGCGGTAAGAAAAACATTTACCTTTCTTTTATCTCCTTTAAATTCTTTACGTTCGATCAAGCCACTTTTTTCCATGGCATTGAGAGTTCGCGATAGTGACGTCGGTTCCATTCCCATTTTCGGTCCCAGCTGAGTGCTCAGCGTTCCGGATTTTTCCACAATCATCAAAATAAACCCAACTGACATAGTCGTTCCATGCGTCATTGCCTTTTGATTATACATTCGCGATACACGATGCCAGGAATGTCGAATAAGAAAGTCAAGAAAAATGATATCTTTTTTACTCATTGGAGAGCAAATTTAGTAAAAAATACTATGCATGCATAAAATTACCAAACTATTTTTGAGACGTATACAGTACCCTTCAATGTGGCAACAAGCTCCATTTTTTGATTGTGCACATCGATATGGTATATTCCGGTCTTATCTTCTCTGCTGATTTCTTTTGAAGTCGTGGTTAAAATATCCTTTTCAAATACCTTTTTAAGATGCGATATGGAGGTTTCAATGCTGTAGCATTGAACTCCGTGGCTATTGGCGGCAAAGGCCAGAGTAGAGTCTGCAAGCGCATAACAGATTCCCCCATGAGCAATTGAGAAGCCATTAAGCATTTCGTTTTTAACAGTACAGGATAGAGAGCAGCTTCCTAGATCGATATGATTCACTTGAATTCCCAGCCACTGGCTGAATTGATCTTTATCCATCATCATGGCAATAATGTCCCTTGGCTCTTTCATTTCATATACACGATCCACGCGTCTTTGTGTAATGTGTTTTTAATATAATCTAATTCTATTTCTGCCTGGTCCCTATCACTTAATGAGCACCAGGCCACTCGATAAATCCCATTGTTTTCAATGACCTGCATCATTTGATGAAATTCTTGTAGATCTTGAACTAAATTGTACGCATTAATTTCACTTTCAAATGATCCAACGATTACATGGAAATTCTTGTCCGTATTTTCGAATTCGATGGTATTGTCTATTTCAATAATCTCATTTTCAAGCACCTCTACAATCATAGTATCGTCATGAAATTCTTCTATTATTGTTCCTTCTGATTGTTCAGATGATTCATCCTCTGTTTTTGTATTACTTTCTACGGCTTGACTACTAATCTTCTTTTTTGAGGGTTGATTATTCTGGCACGTATTTAAAATGAAAGGGGTAGAGCCTGCTATAACTAAAAGCAAAACGAAAACAGGAATCCAGCGTTTTTTTTTCTTTTTATCAAACTCGATTTTTTCAACTATCGGTTTCTTTTTTTCAGGTTTAACATAATACAGAGGCAGCTTATTTAAATCTTCTTTCGATCTTAATTTTTCAGAATAATTTTCTGAATTGTCTTTATTATCTGAGCTCTTATTAGTCATAGTTAAAACATTTCATTAAAATTAAAACTTTGATCCAAGCGCACTCCTTTTTCCGTGTTTTTTAAAGTACAACATTCATTCACCGAGTCATGCTCCATAAATAAAACAAATTCTTTTTGTTGAGCTACCTTCAGAAAATCACCTTTTTCCTTCAATGTAATTAAAGGTCTGGTATCATAGCCCATAACATAAGGTACGGGAATATGACCTACACTCGGCAGGAGGTCTGCCATAAAAACTATGGTTTTACCCTTATAATGTATATGAGGAATCATCATGTTCTCTGTATGTCCGTCAACAAAAAGCACATCAAAATTAGAAAATACATTTTTTGTTAGCTGGTCCTGCTTTTCAACAAATTTAAGCTGTCCACTTTCCTGAATCGGTAAAATGTTTTCCTTTAAGAAGGATGCTTTTTCTCTTCCGTTTGGGTCTGTTGCCCATTCCCAGTGATTCTTCGTACTCCAATAGCTTGCATTTTTGAAATTTGGTCGATACCCGTTTTTTTGTGCATCCCAGGCTATGGCTCCACCACAATGATCAAAATGTAAATGAGTAAGAAATACATCTGTAATATCATCTTTGGAAAA
>Ga0206681_10001464_pt1 | contig 10793 bp, 4 predicted proteins | sample M150012015metaG_FD_161048 | JGI IMG/M metagenome (GOLD analysis project Ga0206681, IMG submission 161048) | Ammonia-oxidizing marine archaeal communities from Monterey Bay, California, United States - M1 500m 12015 | ecosystem: Environmental > Aquatic > Marine > Intertidal zone | place: USA...
AATTCGGTTGAACAACTTGTTTATTCATCGGGTAATGATGTCAATAACACTTCACTTTCTTTGGTTCGAAGCCTAGTCGGAGAAGATGAGGGGCGAATCAATCCAAATGCAAAATGGAGTTTGAGCCTTGATGATGATAGCGAAGAAGGAGTCATTGCAAGTGGTGACCTCAACGGCGATGGTCGTGATGACCTCGTCTATACAATCCCTGATGGAAATGGTACAGTTTCGATTCACTATGGCTCGCCCGATGGGCCAAGTGACTATCCCGACAAGGTTCTGGTAGGGGAGGATGCAAATTCTTTACTGGGAACTGGATTAGCAATCGGAGATTGGAATTGTGATGGATATGATGATATTGCAGTTTCAGAGCCTGGTCTGGCAAATAATTCCTCAGGATACGTATGGGCAATTCTCGGAGGAGAATATGGGCTCGAGAATTCATCTTGGTGGAATATGACCGGCGAGGATGGCGATGGACTAGGATGGTCCATGACTTCGATGGGAGATGTTGAGAATGATGGTTGTGACGATTTAGCTATCGTTGCCAACAGTACTGTTTCAGTAGATGAAGATGGAGTGGTGGTCGCGAAAGGAAAGGTCGTCTTGTTACGTGGAAATTCCTCAGGCCTTCAGAATTATCAAAATCTCACTCAAACACTCGATGGACCACAATTTGGCAGAGTTGTAGTCGGCGGAGGAGATTACAATGGTGATGGTCATACAGACCTCGCAATCTCAAATACCGGTACGGTTGATTCACCTACTGGATACAGTTCCCTCGAAGTATTTGCAGGTGGAACTGGAGGAATCGATCCAATTCCTATTCAATCTGAACAAATTCTACTACAAGGCAAATTATTCGGTGCAGCAATGGCTTGTGTTGGAGATATTGATGGCGATGGATACGATGACCTCTTACTATCCGAACTCTATGCTGATGGTGGATTGTACCACTCTGGAAAGATACATCTCTACACAGGTAGTTCGAATGGACCCACATCGACTTGGACCCTCAGGGGAACCTATGCAAATGCTAACTTTGGAACAAATCTCGCACCTGCTGGAGATGTTAACGAGGATGGTTACGATGATTTCCTAGTAATGCAACTTCCAAATTCCAATAGCGGTAAGGTCGAATTATTCCTTGGTGGGCCAAATGGTGTACGAAGTGATGTGCAATTATTTGCTGAAGGTGCAACAAATGAGCACCTCGGGCTCATACTGCTAACAGAAATGGACCTCAATGGAGATGGAATGGGAGACTTGGCCTATTCAACTAGAGACTTGACACGGGGAGATAATTTCGGCCCCGAGATTGTCATCTTAACCGAGCGTGACTGGGAGTTCATCGACTTTTCAATTAATGCTGAGATTTCGGATGTCTCAATGGGAACAAGCGCTCGTGGAACGCCTTCGATTCTTGTCGACATCACCAACCAAGACAATCTGTTAATCGAACATATTCTCGACGGTACCCCAGGTGGAAAATGGTCTATGCTATCGTTGCAAGATGTTAGAGATGGTTTAATCGATGTTAGTTCGGCTGGTAAACCCTACATTTTCAACAATCACGGTACAGGTATAAATTCGCAAATTACTTCTCCAATTGGCCAAACAATGCTGGAGAAGGACTTGGTCACAAGTGGTAGCATGGGGCAGATGTTAGGTGGAATTACAGATGATGCTGGAAAGCAGCGTCTCGCCTTTGCTAGTGCACCGATGTCTCAGATTCTCTACTCTGAAGAAGGAGCTAGCAGTTGGTCTTCTAGTTTGGTTAGGGGCTCTATTGATATCCGACATCCAATCGATGTCCATCTTGATTCTAATGGACATAGCAATCTAATCTATGTAAACGACGATGATGGTCAAATTGAAATTGCAACACTAAACAGCACTTGGTCACTTTCACAACTCACCAATACAACAGTTGGAGATGATTTTGATTCACTTTGGCTCGACGATGATAGAGTAATAATTCTGCAAGTAGGAATGGTAGAGAATGACAGTTGGCTACAATTCTTAGAATTCAGTGCAGAAAATGAAACTGGAGTGCGAAATCATACAGTGACAGATATCGTTCAGGTCAATTCTACTGCAATATTTGAGGTCGACATTATTCGTGGCGATCAACTTGCCCTTGTTCACATGGATGGCAATACTATGCAAATCAATGTGCGCAATATCAGCGGCGGTAATTGGACGAATGAGGAGAATATTTGGCTAGGTAATCATGATACTAATCGCATACTTGCGATGGATGGTGGAGCGGTTATCCATGATTCAAATGGTAGTAGTCATGGAACTCTTGTCGAAAGTAATGGTTCATGGAATAGCATTACTCACGATGTGCCTTCATCCACTTCTGGTATCGAATATACCCGCATGACTGATTATTGGTATGCAACTACAATTGATACCAATGGCAACCTTGTGTTGACGTTTGGTGGAAATGATGGTGGAATTCAATTATCTCATGCAATGGAGGCAATTTTTGCATCAGGACCTGCTCCAATTTCAGAAGGACTGAACGAAAGTGCTCAAATCGTATACTTTGAGAGTGTAAATGAGGATGTAATTCTTCTTCGTACTTTACGTGATAAAGACCGTGATATGATTCCAAATATAATCGATAATATCCCTAGAGTTGGCGACCAGTGGTACGATTCTGATGGTGATGGTTATGGGGATAATGATCTGGGACCATTGGCTGATAGTTGCCCGGGTACGAGTGGACCTTCTTCGATTCAAGTATTAGGATGCAATGATTATGATAACGACGGTTGGACAGACGCTGAAGATGATTGCGTCAATGATGACGGAATGTCATGGTGGGGTCGTTTGGGTTGTGCAGACCTTGACCAAGACGGCTGGTCTGACAATGATGCAACATGGGTTGGAGGCGACCGCTTTGGAACAAATTGGAAGCAGGCCTTGGATACCGACTTGGATGGATATGGAGATAACCATGGACCAGACTGTTGTGATACTGCTTTCGATAATAAGATGCCCGACCTTTTCCCTTACAATAACAAACAATGGGAAGATAACGATGGCGATGGTTATGGAGATAACTCATCAGATTTCGTAACTGGAGATCAATGCCCTTGGGAGGCTGGATATTCGTGGAGAGACCGTCTTGGTTGCTATGATTCGGATGGCGACGGAGCATCGGACCCTTCGAATATTGGCAAAGTAACCGAATGGAATGAGAGTCATGGTGCCGATTGGTGGCCATCTGATGGAACCCAATGGGCAGATTCAGATGGCGATGGATTTGGAGATAATGATTCAGAGGGCGCTACGACTCCAGATAAATTCCCAACTAATGAAGCAGCTGCAAATGATACTGATGGCGACGGATACCCAAATAATTGGACCAGCCTGAAAACTGCAAATAATACTCAAGGACTCGAATTAGATTCTTGTCCTAATATGTGGGGGAATTCTACCAATCCACAGTGGGGCTGTGTTGACAGTGATGGCGATGGAATGATGGACGCCGCAGATGATTTCCCATTCGATTCAACCCAGGTTCAGGACACCGATGGAGATGGATGGGGCGATAACCAACAAGGAACAGATCCAGACAAGTGTCCCTTTGATGTTGGAGTTTGGAATGGTACTCTCGGCGCTGGTTGTCCGCTAATCAACGATGATGATGACGATGCTGATTTGGTTCCAAATGAATACGATGAGTGCCCTGATACTGAAGCAGATTTAGAAGTAGATTCAGTCGGATGTGCAAATAATCAGAAGGATGATGACCAAGATGGCGTTAACAACCATCTCGACCTTTGTCCAAATTCGGCATTTGAGGCCGTGGTAGATGCAGATGGTTGTACTCTAACCCAATCAGAAACCGACTCGGATAATGACGGTGTAATGGACCCAGTTGACTTGTGTCCAGACTCGGACCCAGAAGTTGAAATCGATGAAGTAGGTTGTAATCCTGCTCAAAGAGATGATGATGGTGATGGAATTAGCAATGCAGAGGATATGCAATGCCCAGACACCCCAGAAGGAAATCCAATTTACTTGGACGGCCCAGATATCGGTTGTACCGATGAAACTCAATTCGATGATGACTTCGATGGTGATGGTTGGCTAGGAAATTACTCCTATGACCCGATAAATGAGATTCACACCGGTGATGCATTCCCAGCAGATGCCACCCAATGGCAAGACCGTGACGGCGATGGCTTTGGTGATAATGCAAGTGGAAACTCCGCAGATGATTGCCCAGACCAATGGGGCAATTCCACTGAGAGAGATACGCTTGGGTGCACAGACTCAGATGGAGATGGATTCCAAGATTCTTCGGGGCATGATGCATTCCCGAATGATTCTACACAGTGGATAGACGAAGATTTCGATGGATATGGCGACAATGTTTCTGGAAATAATCCCGACCTTTGTCTAGACACGCATCCATCATTGAAACACGAGACAGTTGGATTTTCAGGCTGTTCTGAAGAACAAAGAGATTCAGATGGTGATGGTGTAAATGACAGAATAGACGGTTGTCCTGATACTCCACTCGGCAAGGAAGTCTACACCGACGGCTGCCCAGTAATTTCTACAGGTGATACAGGTGGTGACTCTGATCTCATAATGGGAATGGAGCCAATGATATTCTATGCCGCAGCAGGCGGTGGTTCGTTATTGCTACTCATTGTAGTGATTCTGATAATAAGGAGACTTGGAGGCGGAGATTATGACGTCGACGATGATGACGATGAAGAGGACTGGTTTGATGACGATGATGATGAAGATGACTTCATGTCGAATATTATTGGTGGCAGCGGGCCAACTAGAGGCCCAGGTGGTCCAACCGGTGGTCCAACTAGAGGCCCAGGTGGTCCAGCAGGAGGTCCAACTAGAGGCCCAGGTGGTCCAGTTAGAGGTCCAGGAGGCCCAACCCGAGGTCCCGGCGGCCCAGCAAGCGGTCCCGGCGGCCCAGCAAGAGGCCCCGGCGGCCCAGCAGGAGGTCCCGGTGGTCCAGCAAGCGGCCCTGGAGGCTCAAAACCAGTAACTAAGAAAGCAGTCAGCGGGAAAAAGGTCAGGAAGGCTAAAGTGAATATCCCTTCAGATTTATTCTCGCAAGATGAACTTGCAGATCGTAAGGCAGCAGTAGATTGGGCAAAGCAGGCAGTCTCAGACGGTGAAGCAGAAAGGAGCATCATGATGCAACTTCAGAGCACTGGTTGGACAGCCCCTCAATCACGAGCGATTCATGATCTTGCGAAGCGTTGAGGGTCTGCATTCTGCATTAGGCTCAATAAGTGCATGCGGTTGGCCATGAAAAGAGAGGAGCGACGATGAGCACTGAAGGTGAAGGAGCAATGATGCCAGATGGCATCGAGGTCGATGAGGCCGCTGCTTACTTTGGTGTGGTTGCATCCTCCGATAGTCTTCATCAGATGATGGCCTTACCTCGCAAAGAATCAATTCAGCGTTTCTTTGTTCTATTGTCCGATTTGGTTCTCAAGCCTGGCGAATTTGATTTTGAAGAAGCAAGCGAACGTTTGGAATGTGAAGGCGGTGAAATCTACTATCTGGTCGCAGGACATCTTGGACTAATGTCGATGCCACTTCCATTACTGTCTGCTATTGAGGCGGGTAATTTTTCTGGAGAAGACATGGTTCTTGCAACTGAAATGTCAGATCCAATGAGGATACTCAAACTCCTTGCAATAGCTCAGCAGACCGGAGGAGGGGCAGAAGTCGCAAATTATCTCTCAATTATGGATACGATAATGGGGGATCCAGTAGCAAATTCAGATAAATTACTCACTGTTGCTCGTGATTTGCGTGCTTCATTCGATGTAACTGGACATGTAATGCCAGTATCTAGTCTAGCAACTTCGGGAGCGAGCGCATCCGAAGTTGAAGCTGCAAATGTGACAGAAGTTGCAGCATTACCGGTACTAGAAAAAGCACCTTCTGTTCCAGTTTCGGCTCCTAAGCCTGAAGCGGTTACAAGCGTGCCTTTGCCAAAAGAAGTTGCAAGCGTTCCTATTCCAACAGCAGACCCAATTCCACTTCCAGAGGTAGAGGCGCCAAAGATAGCAGTTGATGAGCGCAAGGATGCTGAAAAGACCGACGATGCATTTGCTGGTGCATTTGGTATGCAAGAACCCGAACCAGAACCTGAACCTGAGCCAGAACCTGAGCCAGAACCTGAACCTGAGCCAGAACCTGAGCCAGAACCAGAACCTGAGCCAGAGCCAGAACCTGAACCTGAACCTGAGCCAGAACCAGAACCAGAACCTGAGCCAGAACCAGAACCAGAACCTGAACCTGAACCTGAACCTGAGCCAGAACCTGAGCCTACTCTCGAAGAGAAATTTGCTGCAGCAGATACAGATGATAGCGGCTCCCTTTCGGTTGAGGAAGTAGCTGAGGTAACAGGATTAGATATTGAAGCAGCAACTGCGCTCCATGCAGCAGCAGATGCAGATGGCGATGGAGAAGTCACTCTTGAAGAGCTTAAAGCGGCTCCAAAGGTTGCAGAAAAGATTCTCCCAAAGCCAGTCAAGCCGGTTAGAAGTCAGATTCAGCCCCAGCCCCCTCAAGCACCTCAAGGAGGGCCACAGTGGGGTCAGCAACAGCCAGTGCAGCAACAACCAGTGCAGCAACAACCAGTGCAGCAACAACCAGTGCAGCAATGGCCGCAACAAAATCCTCCTTTAGGCCAGCAAATTGGTCAGCAACAGCAGCAATGGAATCAACCAGTACAACCTATGCAGCCTACAATTAGATCAGGAATTCATTGTAGAGGCTGTAGAATTGGAGTGGACCCGAACTGGAGATTCTGTCCAGTTTGCGGTACGCAAAATCGTTAATCACGGCATGAAAATGCCATCATCAAGAATTTGGGTATCATCAAGCCATGCCGAAGGTTTTGTTATCACTCCTGGAATGTGAATTCCCACATTGGAATGCCCACCAAGGCTTGAATTATCTCCAATAGAGAAGTAGCAGGTTCCTAGCATTTTTTCATCTTCTAGAACATGTCCGGTCAATTTTGCTTCTGGATTCATTCCAAATCCAAATTCTGCAACAGTCCAAACTAGTTCCCTATCTCTAGATTTCAGACGTGTAGCGGCCTCGCCGAATTGTTGGCGAATCTGTGCTGCAACTGAATCCCCTTTGAGGTCAATCACAATTCCATTCTCAACGATTAATTCTAGGGGTTCTTCCAAAATAGTTGATTCCCACGTACCATCGATTACGATTGTTCCATTCATTGTACCTTCTTTTGGTAGAACGAATACTTTGCCAGCGGGAAGATTGGTAATCATTCTTGGACGATTACAAATTCCATTATCATCGAGTTTCCAATCACGCCAATTTACTTCAAACTCCACATCGGTTCCATTGGAATCTTTGACATGTATCAGGCGCTTTCTCCTAAAGATACTCGAAAGGCCAGAAATTCTATTCTTTATTTCAGAAAAATCAGCGGTCATGCCACCCTGAGTAAACATTTCAATGGTCATTCCCGGCATTGTAGCCACTCTTGCGCCTTCTCTAATGGCAGACCTAATCGCTCTGGTGTGAGTGAGTGAATACCTAGTAGGTGCGATGACGATTTGTTGTTGTTTCATCAGATTGGCAACTGGAGCGGGGGGCTCCTCACCATGGTGACGCCCTTTTGGCATCACTACAAGCAGAACACGGTCCGATCTCTCGCAAGCCGCTGTATGGAGGGCTTGGCCGATTTCACCAGTAGTTGGGTCACATACGATGAGAACATTCTCTCCTCTTCGAATATCCATGCAGGTTTGGATGACCGCTCTGGCCGATTCAATAATGACACTGGCGATATCCAATTCATCTTCGGATTCTTCAACAGATCCTATTTCTTCTTCAGTAACTTCTGCCTCGATTATCTCGTCAAGATCTGGGTCTTCTTCCAAATCAACGGGCGCTTCCTCGTCCTTCGCACGACGGCGGAATCGAGGGGCCATGAAAAGCGCAATCGCTCAACTGACTTCAAGGTGTGCCCAGACAAAGTGGGAGTGTTCAAGGACGAGATACAACCCCCAGAGCCTATGGACGCCAAAGAGGAATTTCTCAACATGGTCCGCGATATGCATCGACTGACATCGCTTCAAGGCCATCTCGGTTGGGACCAAGAGACGAAAATGCCTCCAAAAGGCGCGGCTGCACGCGGTGATATCTTAGCGTGGTTAGCAAGTGAAGCGCATGGGCGTTTAACCGATGCCAGGATGGGCGAATTGCTTGAGGAATTAGAGGGTGGCAGCCTAGATGCCGACCTTGGAGCAAATGTTCGTGAGATGAGGAGAAAGTACGACGAGGCCGTAAAGATCCCAAGCGAGTTCATTCATGAATTTACCAAAACTCGTAGTTCTGCTCTAGTAGCGTGGCAACAAGCACGTTCCGAAAATGATTGGTCTCACTTCGCACCACATCTTGAGAAGTTGGTTTCATTAACACGCCAAAAAATCGAATTGCTTGGAAATGAGGGCACTCCATACGATACTTTGCTCGATGAATACGAAGTGGGTATGACTGTTGCAGATTATGACCCACTATTTGCTGGATTGAAAGAGCGCCTTGTCCCTCTACTCAAGTCTATCATGGATTCTGGAGTAGTGATTCCCCGTTTACCAGAGGGCATGACTTTCCCAACAGATGCTCAAGAAGCATTTTGCAATCGTGTTTCTAATACCATGGGATTCGATTTTGAAGCGGGTAGAATGGACCGTTCTACCCATCCCTTTTGCGCTGGATTATGGCCCGGAGACACACGTTTCACCACGCGATTCGATGAAGCAGACCCATTCTCTTGCCTCTATGCAGTTATGCACGAGGCGGGCCATGGGCTCTATGAGCAAGGTCTCGGAGACGAGCATGCATTTACACCACGAGGACATGCCATCAGTTTAGGTGTGCACGAAAGTCAGAGTAGACTTTGGGAGAATCAGATCGGTCGAACAGCAGCTTTCTGGAAGGTCGCAATGCCATGGTTCAGGGAGGAATTCCCCGATATGCCTGATTGGAGTCCAGAGAAACTCGACCTCGTCGCAAATGAGGTGAAGCCCGATTTCATTAGAGTTGAAGCCGATGAAGTGACTTACAATCTTCATGTAATGCTTCGTTATGAGATTGAGAAGAAGATATTCAATGAAGGATTGGCTGTTGAAGATATTCCTGCTACATGGAATCGTATGTTTATCGAATGGTTCGGAATAGAAGTTCCAGACGATACTCATGGTTGTCTGCAGGATGTTCATTGGTCTATGGCTGCCTTTGGCTACTTCCCAACCTATACGCTGGGTAATCTGTATGCAGCACAACTCTTGCAGGCGATGTCCAAAGATTTGGGTAACATCGATTCATTAATCGAAGGTGGAGATTGGACACCAATGTTGGACTGGTTGCGTACTAATATTCACGAGAAGGGTTCTGTAATGACACCGGCTGAATTAATTCAACAAGCGACAGGCTCACCACCTACTCCAGATGCATTCCTCGAGTATGTTGAAGGAAAGTATGGTTCCCTATATGGGGTATAATCTGCAAATACCATGGCGCCGTGAATTCGGCCCCATTCCTCTGATGAATCTTGAGTTCAGTATCACTTATGCAACGTCCATTTCGAAAAATGAGAAAACCGAGTAAATGATGGGAAGAAGAAGCGATGACCATACGATGAATCCGAAACCCGACTCAAGAGCAGTACCGTCTCTACCGGCGCCCAAGGCAAGCAAGTCCTCGTATATACCAGCACCCGGTGAGATTAACATGAACAAAGCCATTCCAATAAATAATAATCCTGCTATGATAAACGGCAGAAATCGCTTGCCGTAAATACTTGCATTGTACATTAGTTCTTGGAGTTCAATCTTTTCAAGATGTTCGAGATGAAGTACCATTCTGGATGCAATGACGACTATTGAGCAAAGCAGTGCCAGAATGAGGAAGAAAACCAAGATGTTCCCAGCCAGATTCCAACTTTCGTAATAGTCAATTTCGCCTTCCAATAACGCACACATTTCATCGCTTGAGCTATCGGCACAATATTGATTGTATTGTTCTTCTAATACAGTTATCCTTTCAGAATACGTGCTGGTTTCTTCACCCTCAAAAAGACTCATGCCGGAAAAACTGTTCATTCCGTATTCCATTTCCATGTAGACCACTTCGTATCCTAGCGCCTGATTAGTTTCAGAGATAGAGATGGAATAATAACTGCCGGAAGTAAGACAAATGATTAGGAAAATAAGGATGAAAAATGATAGTCCATGGCCAACCCATTGGAGAGGACTTATGGTGGTCTGAGTAGAGTTGTAATCAGACTGGTGATCATTGGACATTCCTACTTCTGGTTCTGTGTTCCATTCAAATTCACCTTCACAGTATGGACAGGCAAACTCACCACTCGCATCATCGTCCAGTTCGATTTCCTCGTCGCAATGAGGACATAGAATCTCAACCATGGATTTTGGATTTGGATTAACAGAATAAACCTTTATCCGGCAGAGTCAATGGTTGCATCAAATCTTAGATTTTCGTGCGACATCTAGTCAAGGTGCTCGTACCGGAAAACTATCTGCAAATACCATGGTATCATCTGAAGTGTGCCAATATCGTTTAGGCAATAAAAACTCAGTGAATTTCATTGCCGGAGCAATGTATATAGTAAATATAAATTATCGATGACCATGAATTACATGAATGCAGTTTTGTACTCATTCCTGATGCTGACTATGAGTCTCTCTGCAGCGTCGTATTCACTCACTCCGGATGCAGATTTCACA
>Ga0206681_10001465_pt1 | contig 10785 bp, 8 predicted proteins | sample M150012015metaG_FD_161048 | JGI IMG/M metagenome (GOLD analysis project Ga0206681, IMG submission 161048) | Ammonia-oxidizing marine archaeal communities from Monterey Bay, California, United States - M1 500m 12015 | ecosystem: Environmental > Aquatic > Marine > Intertidal zone | place: USA...
TGTGGACCAGTAATCAACCAGGCGGCATACAATAAATTGCAGGCACATATAAACGATTCCGCTGCTAACGCTAAGGTTCTAGTTAGGGCAAATAACAGTAATATTGATGGATATTACGTTGCACCTACAATGATAGAGCTTGAGAGCTTAGATGACATTAATGAGGAGTTTTTTGGGCCAATACTACATGTTGTTCGATATCAGTCAGACAACCTGGAGGAAGTAATACTGCAGTTGAATGCAAAGGGTTTTGGTTTGACCTTTGGCGTCCATTCTCGGATTAAATCCCAGGTAGATATGCTGAGTCAGAAAGTCAAGGCCGGAAATATTTATGTTAATCGAAATCAAGTGGGAGCAATTGTTGGCTCACAACCGTTTGGCGGTGAAGGACTATCCGGCACTGGACCAAAAGCGGGCGGCCCAAGCTCGCTTAATGGCTATAGTAGGCGACTTGATCAGATAGCTCCATGCACAGATATTTTGTTGCAGTCAAAGTCCCCATTGTTTTTTGATCAATCAATAGTTGGTCGAATTTCTGACGCCTTTCCAGTGCTTGAGCGATCTTTCATTGAGCACCTGAAAAATACAATTTATCAGTATGCCCAGAGTGTTGAGCTGCCAGGGCCAACTGGTGAGAGTAATACACTTAGTTACCACCCAAAGGGTCGTGTTCTTTGTTTGGGTCCGACAAATTTAGATGTATTGCAACAAACTATCGTTGCATTAGCTTTAGGCAATAGTGTTATATCGAACATCGGTCAAGACGTTGCGGATCAGTTGGTCGGTTTGGGGGTGATTCAAAATATGATTGTTAGCGTGAAATTAGTGAGTGATGAGCTGTTGTGTAGTGATTGTTACGACGCAATCTTTCAAAGTGGAGACTCTATAGAGGTCGAAATGAAGGTGATTGATCGAAACACTGGTATCACTCCTGTGATTAATTCTGTCAATGAGCCATGGCAGTTACTAAATGAACGCGTTGTAACGGTGGATACCACGGCATCTGGGGGTAATGCGAATTTGCTCGCATTGTAATGTTTTACGTTAGAATGATAAAGAATAAATATGAGGCGCGACAATGATTTTAAATCAACAAGAAACTGCAGAAGCTTTGCCGTGGATGGGGTTGATAGATTGTTTGGATAAAATTATTACTCAAACAGTAAACTCGCCTGTCCACACCACCACAACTCGATTTTAACAATATTTTTTCCCTGCCTGCTTTTGAAGCCGCCTTTAAGTCTTAAGTTTAAACATCCTTGCCGCTGGAAAAATTAAACTCAGCACCTTTTCGAATGCCTGATGGCCATCTGGAGGTAACGGTTTTTAGCTGGGTATAAAAACGCACGCCCTCCATGCCATGAATCGATGAGCCGCCAAAAAGTGAGCGCTTCCAGCCGCCAAAGCTGTGCATGGCAACTGGTACAGGAATGGGAATATTAACACCAACCATGCCCACTTGAGCATGACTAGTGAAGTGCCTAGCAGTATCGCCGTCACGGGTAAAAATGGCCGTTCCATTGCCGTATTCGTGTTCATTCACAAGCGCCAAAGCTTCGTCGTAAGTTGAAACACGAACTACACAGAGAACGGGGCCGAAGATCTCATCGGTATAAATCGACATATTCGGAGTTACATTGTCAAACAAGCATCCGCCAATGAAGAATCCATCGTGCTTGTTGCTTTCCGGCCTCCCATCAACAACAAGGGTTGCGCCTTCGTTGACACCTGCATTAATATATGACAAGATGTTCTCTTGGCTTTGTTTTGAAATCACAGGACCCATTTCAACCCCATCTTCATTCCAGGGGCCAATTTTTAGAGATTTAACTTGCCCTGATAATGACGCAATTAGTGTATCTGCTGTTTCATCGCCAACTGCAACTACCACGGAGATCGCCATGCAGCGCTCTCCAGCAGAGCCATAAGCTGCACCGATAACGGCATCGGCGCTTAACTCTAAGTCCGCATCCGGCATTACAATCATGTGATTTTTGGCACCACAAAGAGCTTGGACGCGTTTGTTGTGTCTTGAGCCTTCCTGGTAAATATATTCTCCAACCGGTGTTGAGCCAACAAAGCTAACCGCCTTCACCTGCTCGTTACTGAGAATCTCGTCGACAGATTCCTTGTCGCCAATAATTGTGTTTAAAACACCTGCTGGCAAGCCAGCCTCATGCATTAACTCAGTTAGGCGCAATCCGCACGAAGGCACTTTTTCTGATAGCTTGAGAACAAACGTATTGCCACAAGCGATTGCAACTGGGTACATCCACATCGGCACCATTGCAGGAAAGTTAAATGGCACAATGCCAGCGCAAACACCTAATGGTTGGCGAAGGTTGTGACTGTCGATTCCGCTGGAAACGTCAGCAGTAAAGTCGGATTTAAGATGGTTGTTGATAGCCGTACAGTATTCAACAATTTCCAGGCCTCTGCCCACTTCGCCTTTGGCATCAGAAAGCGTTTTACCGTGCTCTTGCGAGATTAGTGCTGCCAGCTCGTCAGTATGATCAATAATCAGTTGACGGTAGGTAAACATGATTTGCGCGCGTTTTGATGGCGAAACCTTTGACCAGTTACTGCATTGAGCGCTGGCGGCAGCTATTGCATTTGCTGTGTCGCTTGCACCGGCACCCTCAGCTTGATTGGTGACCTCACCAGTGGCAGGGTTGTGGATATTGAATATACGGCCAGAGCTTCCAGATACTTTCTCGCCGTTGATAATGTTTTGTAGTAATTGAATAGACATAAAAGTCGTGATAACGGATGATATTCGACAATATACCTATTTTTGTGTTTTCAGTAAATAACAATTATTATTCTGGTATGGTTAATATTGCCGCCTGGTTTTAGATTTCGGTCTCTTGGTCTACACTTAATTGTTGCTGTACTTTGGTTGCGCCATTGACAACTGCAGCAACCAAAGTGTCTATTTGTTGCTTGCTGATAACAAAACTTGGCGATACTGCAATTGTGTCGGCAGATGGCAGGCCTCGCAATAACACTTTTTCTTCTCTAATTGCACTTTGTAGAGATGGTGCGGCCTTGTCAGACCGCTCGAAAAATGTCTTGGGTGATTTACTTTTGACAATCTGCAATCCAGCTAGTAATCCAGCGCCTCTTACCTCGCCAATGATCGGACAACCACTGAGCTTTTCTTTAAATTGGGCATGCATGTAAGCGCCACTTTCTTTGGCGCGCTGTATTAGATTTTCACGCTCAAGAATTTCAATGTTTTTCAATGCAACAGCACATCCGGTTGGGTGGCCACTGTAGGTGTAGCCATGGAAAAATACACCAAGTTGATCCGCAGTCTCTACCAGTACATCCCAAACTTTGTCGCCAATATAAAGTGCAGATAACGGAAAGTAGCCAGATGTTAATCCTTTGGCTGTTGTCATTAAGTCGGGCTTGTAATCGTAGTGTTGGTGCGCAAACCACTCTCCTGTGCGGCCATAACCAGTAATGACTTCGTCCGCTAATAGAAGAATATCGTATTTGTCACAAAGCGAGCGCAAGCCTTTAAAGTAGCCTTTAGGTGGCGTGATAACGCCACCCGCACCATAAATTGGTTCAGCAAAAAATGCGGCTACTGTGTCGGCACCTGCATTCGTTACGATTGTTTCGATTTCATCCAGCATGCGCTTGGTGAATTGAGCCTCTGTCTCACCTTCTTTTCCATCAACGAAGAAATGTGGTTTTGGCGCCCTAAGAACGCCCTCAATAGGTAAATCAAAGGCGTTGTGAAACGCCTCAATACCGGTGACACTAGCTGCGGCTAATGTGGTGCCGTGATAGGCATTAACCCTAGCGATAATTTTCTTTTTTTCGGGCTTGCCCCTCAGGTTATTGTAATAGCGAACAAGCTTGATAGCGGTATCAATGCAGTCAGATCCAGAAGATCCGTACTGCACTCTGGAAAAAACACCGCGTGTCAAATCTAGTAATTTTTCACTAAGCTCAATCTGTGGCGCGTTTGAGGTGCTGGCAAAGCTGTGAGAGTACCCCATTGAGTTCGCACTGTTCATCATTGTTTGGCCGATCTCTTCTCTACCATAACCAATATTAACGCACCATAAGCCTGCCATGCCATCGATTAGTTCTCCGTCATTGTGCGTGGAAATATTGACGCCATTCCCCTCAAGGCAAATACTGGTGCCATTATTCAGAACATCGTTGATTGATGAGGCGGGGTGGAAAATTGATTTTTTATTAATATCAACTAAATTTTCGTATTGCTTGTTTGTCATGGTGGCTAGAAGTAGTTTTAATTTGGGTTTATAAAACTACCAAGATAGTAGGTTATAGGCGAATTAATTTCTACTAATTATGCCATAAATGGCTTTAATTATTAATTAAATTCTTTAATATAGATATATTTACAGAAATATATAACTTATATGTAATAATATTAAGAAATAAATGTAAAAACCATTATGAGAATAGCGTCATCAATAATAGAGCGAACCCTTAATCAAGTTGACGCCCAGCAGAGTGATATGCTGGACGAACTGATTAGTTGGTGCGACGTCAATACGGGCAGTACAAACTTTAAAGGCCTTTCTCAATTATCAGAAATTTATCTCAACAAATTATCCAAATTTGGTGACGCAGAATTTGTTGAGTTGCCCGATCGAGTCGTGATAAACGACCAGGGAGAAGAGGTCGCCTTTCCTTCACCGCCCCTGGTTAGATTGAGCCTCAATCAAGAAAACAAGCCATCGGTATTATTGGTTGGGCATTACGACACCGTGTATGACAAAGATCATAGCTTCCAAGTCTGTACAGATCTTGGTAATGGCACTATTAATGGCCCTGGAATTGCCGATCTGAAAGGTGGTTTATCGGTAATGTTTAATGCCCTAGAGTGTTTACGATCTTGTGGATTGATGGGCGAAATCGGTATCGAGGTTTTGTTAAATCCTGACGAAGAAATCGGCTCACCTTGCTCTGGGGATTATTTGGTTGAGCGTGCAAAATACCATGACGCAGGCCTTATTTTTGAGCCATCGCTACCTGACGGTACTTTAGTTGGGGAACGTAAAGGTTCGGGTAATTTCACTCTAAAGGTGAATGGTAAAGCTGCACATGCTGGACGTGATATTGAGTCAGGTAGAAACGCTCTTGTTCATTTAACGAAGTTGCTTAATGAAATTAATGCATTGCATGGTCAAAAGCATGGTTTGACGGTTAACGTTGCCAATATCCAAGGTGGTGGCGCTCTTAATGTAGTTCCAGATTTGGCAGTCGGTCGATTTAATTGCCGCATTGAAAGTAACGATGATATTGCCTGGCTAGAAGAAAAACTAGCAAAAATGGTTGCAGAGTGCGATGCAGTGGAGGGTTATCAAGTAACACTTTTTGGTGGTATTGCTAGAAAACCTAAGCCATTAACTAAGGCCAATCAGAATTTGCAAAACTTCATTAGTGAAACCGGTGAATTGCTAGGTATTGATGTTGCTTATCGTGCAACTGGTGGCGTCTGTGATGGCAACAATCTCTCTCAAAGTGGTTTGCCAAACGTAGATACACTCGGCGTTAGGGGTGGTGACATTCATAGTATTAAAGAATATATGGTTATTGCCAGTTTAGCAGAGCGAACAAAATTTGTTGCATTGATACTAATGCGTATGGCGCAGGGTGAATTTGACTTTATTCGAGATACTGATAAATTAAATAAGGCTTAAGAAGATGCAAATTGTTAGACCGATTAAAACCCAAGATTTAGAGAAGTTGTTCGAGCTGGCGTCTAAAACAGGCGGCGGCATGACCTCTATGCCGGCAGACTATGATTTATTGAAAAAGCGTATTAGCACCAGTGTTGAGTCCTGCAAGGGTATCTCAAATGCAAGCAATGCAAACACTTTCTTTATGGTGCTTGAAGATGTTGATAGTGGTGATTTGGTCGGTACGACAGCAATCTATACCAACATTGGCCGCAAACACCCTTTTTATTCTTATAAGGTGATGCGTGTGACTCAGCAGTGTACTGAGCTGGACAAGGTTAAAGAAACCAGATTACTTACATTGACCAATGACTATACCGGCACAACAGAGATTGGCTCGTTATTCTTGCTTCCGGAGTATCGTTTTGGCGGCAACGGCATGTTGTTGTCACGTTCTCGCTATATGGTTATGTGCAATCATCCTGAAAAGTTTGACGAGAAGATTATTGCCGAAATGCGCGGTTATCGGGATGAAAATGATCATTCGCCTGTATGGGAGCACTTAGGCGTACATTTTTTTGGTATGGCTTTTAATAAGGCAGATGTTATGTCATCAGGTATTGGCGATAACAGTTTTATCGCAGACCTCATGCCTAAGTATCCTATATATATTGATCTATTGCACCCTGAAGCAAGAGAGGCTATTGGTAAGATATTTGAAGACACTGCGCCAGCGCTGCACATGCTCGAAAAAGAGGGTTTTCACTACAATGACTATGTGGATATTTTTGATGGTGGGCCAACGGTTGAGGTCTATAGAGAGAGCGTCTTCACCATCAAACACGCACAATCATTGACGATATCAAACTATCAAGATTTTCCTGAAACAAAAAACAAAATGTTGGTTTCAACAACAACATTGATTGACTTTAAAGCATGCCTAGCTGACGTGCTGGTTAAAGGTGACAGCGTTGTCATTAGCGAATCTGTGGCAAAAGTTCTAGGTGTTGGTATTGGAGACAAGTTGTCGGTTGCACCAGGCAGGGCTGGTTAGGGGGGTATGATCAATAACGCATGCTATATAAATGGACAATGGATCCTTGGTAGAGGCAAAGAATTTACATCGATTAATCCCGCCGACTCATCTATCGAGTGGCAAGGGCGGGCAGCCGACCAAGGGCAAGTGATTAAAGCCACCCAGGCGGCTAGAGGGGCGCTTAATACTTGGATGAATTTTGGTTACGAAAAAAGAGCTGAAATTGTTCGTCAATACGCCAAGCTATTGACAGAATACAGCCAAAAGTTGGCGGAAATGATCAGTCGAGAAATGGGGAAGCCGTTATGGGATAGCTTGGACGAAGTTGGCGCGATGGTTGGCAAAATTACACTGAGTGAAAATGCCTATCAACAGCGTAGTGGTTATCGGTTCAGCGAGGGCGAGGTATTTAATAGTGTGCTGCGACATAAAGCTCATGGTGTTATTGCAGTCTATGGTCCTTACAATTTTCCTGGTCACTTGCCTAATGGCCATATTGTGCCTGCGTTATTGGCTGGCAACACTGTAGTTTTTAAACCGAGTGAAATCACTCCAAAAGTTGGCGAAATGATGATGGCACTTTGGGAAAAATCCGGTTTACCAAAAGGTGTTATGAACCTCATCCAAGGCGAGAAAGAAGTGGGCATGGCGCTTTCAAATGCTGATATCGACAGTCTCTTCTTTACCGGTTCATCTGAGGTTGGTAAGCTTCTTCACAAAAAATTTGGCGGCCGTCCAGAGATTAATTTAGCGTTAGAGATGGGTGGCAACAACCCACTTATTGTTTCAAATGTTGACGATATACAGGCGGCTTGTTTTCATATTATTCAATCTGCATTTATTACTTCAGGTCAGCGCTGTACTTGTGCACGTCGGCTAATTCTGCCTGATGGTGATGAGAGGGTGAATGCACTACTGACAAAGCTTGTAGAGATGACGAAGAATCTTAGAGTCGGCCTATGGAGCGATGAACAAGAGCCGTACATGGGCCCAGTGGTTAGTGGTGATGTTGCAAGTAATTACCTATCTGCAGTGACCAACTTGGTTGAGCAAGGCGCTGAGCCATGTTTAATGCCTGTGCAGCTTAGAGGTATTGATGCGTTAGTTACACCTGCAATTATTGATGTTACCAATGTCAATGACATTGAAGACGAAGAGGTCTTTGCACCACTACTGCAGGTCTATCGTGTTAAAGATTTTGACGCAGCTATTGCTAAAGCCAACGATACAAAATATGGCTTATCTGCGGGCGTGATTTCGGATAGCAGGGAGCTCTACGAGCGCTATTTAAGTCGTTCTCGTGCGGGAATTATTAACTTTAATAGGCAAACTACTGGCGCCAGCGGCGCAGCCCCTTTTGGCGGTATTGGCTCTAGTGGAAATCATCGTCCAAGTGCTTTTTACGCGCCTGATTATTGTGCTTATCCGGTCGCTTCGGTTGAGGCTGATGATGTAATTATGCCAACGCAATTACCCCAAGGCTTTTCTAAGGATAATTAATGAGCTACATAGAATACAATTTTGACGGCTTAGTTGGCTTTTCCCATCACTACGGCGGACATAGTTTTGGCAACGTTGCTTCCAGCAACAACAAAGCTGCCATCTCAAACCCAAAGCAAGCCGCCCTACAGGGCCTGAAAAAAGCCAAAACATTGGCAGAAATGGGCGAGCAGTCAGGAAGGTGGGGCCAAGCCATTTTGCCTCCTCAAGAGCGTCCATTTTTGCCAGCTTTAAGAGAGCTGGGTTTTTCTGGCGCAAATGCCGACATCATCAAAAATTCGGCAAAAACATACCCACAAATATTTGCCAAGACGTGTTCTGCGGCCAGCATGTGGACGGCCAATGCGGCCACCATTTCACCATCACTCGATACCTCTGATGCCAAGGTGCATTTCACCCCGGCTAATTTGACAGCGATGTATCACCGCAGTATTGAATTTGAAGCCACCGGTAATGTTTTTCAAGCTATTTTTGCTGATGAGCGTTACTTTTCGCACCATCAAGCGTTACCGCAAAACATAATTTATGGCGACGAGGGTGCTGCTAACCATACTCGTTTTTACCACCACCACTCAGAGTCTGGGGTTGAGTTTTTTGTTTATGGTGCAAAGGCTTTTGCCGACTCAATCGATTCAGTTAAGCCAACCAAATATCCAGCCAGACAAACCTTTGAGGCCTCTTCAATCATTGCAAGGAATCACAATTTGAGTTTGAATAAAGTGGTTTTTGCGCAGCAACATCCAGATGCAATTGACGCTGGTGTTTTCCATAATGATGTAATTGCTGTCGGTCACGGTAATTTTATGATGTGCCACGAACTAGCCTTTTTGAACAAAGAATCTGTCTACGACGAACTTAAAGCTGTCTTTACTGCTGAGCTTTATATCCATGAGGTGAGTAACGATGATTTGCCGTTAGAGGATGTGGTGTCCAGTTACTTGTTTAACTCACAGCTTATTGGTGATGCAGATAGCGGAATGCTTATTGTTGCGCCACAGGAGTGTGCAGATAATCCTCGGGTGAAGAGGGTAATTGATAGTATCATCGCCGGAAATAACCCGGTCAAAGGTGTGCATTATTTCGATGTTAAGCAGAGCATGAGAAATGGCGGCGGCCCAGCTTGCCTACGCCTGAGAATATTGCTCTCGCAACAGGAGGTAAGTGCTATTTCGGCACGTGTTGTGTTGGATGATGCTTTGTACGACGACCTAACAAACTGGGTAGAAAATCACTATCGTGACCAACTTACCGTGCATGATTTGGCCGACCCTATGTTTTACGAAGAAGGCTGCGTAGCGCTTGACGAGTTAACTAAAATTATGCAGCTAGGTTCGGTCTACGATTTTCAGCTGACTTAATTTAGTTACTTGAAATTTGCTTCCGTAGATTCCGTAGAACACTCTCAGTTTCTTGCCAATCGATACAGCCATCGGTAACAGAGACGCCGTATTGCATTTGGCTTAAATCATCTGGGATCGATTGATTGCCAGCAAAGAGGTTGCTCTCTATCATAATTCCGAAAAGTGTATTATTGCCATCAGCAATTTGCTGTCCAATTGCACTCACCACTTCGCTTTGACGGCGATAGTCTTTGTTTGAGTTGCCGTGAGAGCAGTCCACCATAATGCGTTCTGGTAGATTGCTATTTCTTAGCATTTGAGCACAACTTGCAACATCTTCCTTGCTGTAGTTTGGTGTTTTTCCACCACGTAGAATAACATGTGCCGCTTTATTGCCTTTGGCTTTAAAGGTGGAGATCTGACCATGATCGTTAATCCCTAAAAAACTTTGTGGTGATGAACATGCCTTGATGGCATTGATAGCCATTTCTAAGTTGCCATCGGTGCCATTTTTAAAACCAACAGCCATTGACAGCCCGCTCGACATTTCACGGTGGGTTTGTGATTCGGTCGTTCTTGCACCAATTGCACACCAAGAGACCAAATCGGCTAGGTATTGGGGTGTAATAGGATTTAGTGCTTCAGTGGCTGCCGGCATGCCGAGATCAGCCAGCCAGGTTAAAAATTGCCTGCTCTGATAGAGGCCTTTGTCCACGTCAAGAGAGTTATCCATATCAGGATCACTAATCAGACCTTTCCAGCCGATTGTGGTTCTGGGCTTTTCAAAGTACACACGCATCACTAAATACAGCGTGTCTTTTACTTCCTCTTGCAGTGCTTTTAGTTTTATTGCGTATTCTTTTGCGGCGTCAAGATCATGAATCGAGCAAGGCCCAACAATCACCATCAGGCGCTTATCCTCTCTAGTAAGGATGCTGCTAACCGTTGCACGACTTGCAATGACGTTTTCTCGAGCTTTTTCGCTTAATGGTAGCATCTCATTTAGAGCGGCCGGTGAGGCTATGACAGCTTCGCTCTCAATATTGGTGTTGTGAATACTATTACTCATACAAGTGCCCTAACTTTGCTTAAATCAAAAGGCCACATTGTAAACGCAAAACTTCGTAATTTACGAGAGATAAAAAATCCCCAGCAATTTAACATGCGAATTGGTGTTTTTATTATTCAGTTTTTATCAAAATACGGGTATTATTGAACTATTCTAACAATAAAGGAGTTT
>Ga0206681_10001467_pt1 | contig 10782 bp, 12 predicted proteins | sample M150012015metaG_FD_161048 | JGI IMG/M metagenome (GOLD analysis project Ga0206681, IMG submission 161048) | Ammonia-oxidizing marine archaeal communities from Monterey Bay, California, United States - M1 500m 12015 | ecosystem: Environmental > Aquatic > Marine > Intertidal zone | place: USA...
TTTGGAATGAGGGATCCGCATTACATAAAGCATTACTAGAAAATCCCGATGAGGTATCCAAATTCTTTAATGAAAATCCTGAACTTCAACCACAATTTACTGAAATCATCGAATTGGCTTTTTCTGACTCAATATCAATAACGGCATCAAATTATGATGAATTAGAAAATCAATTAGAGAAAATCTCCGATAAAAGCGATGGATTATGGCCAGGAATTACATGGAACCTACCAGATAAATTTAGAGTAAATCATTACTACATTAAAACATATCAACGTGATAAATCATCGAAAGGAATGCCATGTCATGTTGGTTCAGCTTACAATTCATTTGTTCCAGAATGGTATAAAAGCGGTAAATCAAAGAAGACTATTTCTAATAGAATAATAGAATTGTATCTACCTAAAAATGAGAAAAAATGGAATAAGAACATACTAAAAAACAAAGACTTAAAGGAAGAAATTCAGAAAAACTATACTAAAGGATTGGGTCATAAATTGATGCTAAAAGTGATGCACTGCATTGACCCAAAAAATAGTTTAGATGATGCTAATGAGATTAAACGTCTCTTAACTCATGCTAACTATACCTTACAATTGCATGATTCAGTAGAAAAAAATAGAATAAATCCTAGAAAATTAAAATCAGCACTGGCTCCTAACTTCATCCATTCGCTTGATGCATACCATATGCGCTCTACGATAAATCAAATGGCTTCTGAATCACCTAACTTCAGCTTCTGGGCAGTTCATGATGCATTCGGGGTACATGCTCGAGATATTCCAGAACTAAGAGAAATTGTTCGAAAAGGATTACACGAACTCCATAAAGAACACGACTTCAATCATTGGTTAGATGAAATGTCTGATTCAGGAACAATAACCTCGAATAAAATAGGGGATGATTCTTGGCTATCAAAGATATTGGAAGCAGAATATTTGATTAGCTAATTCAAACAATTTATACATACCATATGGTAGGCAACATTGTAAAATATAATACTTGCCATATATGGAGAATAATAGAAATGTTAGGATTAATAAAAACACTATATCATGTAGCAACACCGTGGAATTGGACAAAAGATGGAACTGGTAATGATGATGTCTGAAGAAATTAAAGAGGAATAAAAATGAATAATGATGAAATAAAAAATTTAGAATGGAACGAAGTAAGGAGAGAATAATATGAAAAAATTAGGATTTTGGAATACACTATGGCTTGGATTAACGATGTTAGGCGACGACGACTATCAACACGGTGAGTGAATAAAATGAGTAAATTAGGAAATATAGCAAGGTTTGCGGTAGGTGTAGTTGTTATAACAACACTATGGCCTATTGGATTATTTGGAGATGAATAAAATGGGAATGTTAGGAAATATAGTAGGAGCAACATTAGGGTTTTGTGTTGGTGGGCCAGCAGGTGCAGTAGCAGGTGTTTGGGTTGCCAATGGCGGAACTGATGGCGACGACTTTGAAGTCTGATGAAAATCTCCCATATTGTGTGTAAACATAGACATGAAAATGACGGCTCTGCAAGGTGCTATCTTTACCATATTTATGATCAGTTTAGGTCATTATTGGCATAGATAATAATGACATATAACATACTTACCAGTAAAGAGGACTTCTATGGAAAATAATGAAAATAACAACGAAAAGAAAGAATGGATATTGAATAATTTTCGGTGTGAAGGTCTAGAACCACACAACCGCTCGTTGGAACTCATATCCGCTGTTCTGAATTGCGTAGGAGGAACAATTTCAGATGTGGGTGATAAAGACCGTAGTTACGATGCAGATAACTTTGCGATTCGCGTTACAGGATCTTCTGGGACTCGTTATCGAATTACAGTCAACTATCGATCTGCTGCGGCAAATTTGATGGCTAAACGATTCAATGAAATTGACTTTGATGGCGATAATGGAATGCAAGAACACCTTGTAATCGGCACGTTGATGCATGCATTTAGCACAATGATGGATTTCACAGTACAGTGGTACGATTTCCGAGATGGTGATTGGGAAAGCATTTGCATTCACGAATCTCGTGAAAAAACTCAGAACTGCTGGCCGGGTGACCATGTAGTTGCAACAATCCTGTTGTTGGCAGATGATTTACGTGGTGCTTTTGAACCACAGATGACCACACTTCGCCGTGAATTGCGAGAAGCGTATCCAGTTGCTTGGACTGCTCGACAAACACCTCCAAATGTGACATTCGCAGACGTAGCCAAGTATTGCGGGTATCTGGAAGAAATGTTGGATGCTAATAATGACACCGAGGAATTACAAGAGATTCGAGCACGAGCGGAGAAGGATTTGTTTGGAGATGGAAGAGTAATGGGAAAATCGGAACAAATTGGTGAAAAGCCAAATAGAGCTGGTTTCTTATGGGATACTAGTGAGAAAAATGACCTTGTAAATAGGGGTACTATACAATGAATATCAAAGAGAAAATTGAATTGGAGAAAAAATTAGTTTCTTCAGAATTATACTATAATTTATCCAATCCAGAATTCAAAGGACTCGCACTCTTAGCAGAAGTAGTATCTAATTCTGATGTCTGTAAGGCAGGCCCTGGCGCTTCTATAGTTGCTGAATATAATGAAAGGATCTCAGTAATTCTTCGTGTAGGAGAATTGTTTGGAAAGATGATTAGTCTTGAGGATAATAATCGGGATGAAAATATACATTATTTGGATATAGATGGAACTAAGGATGAGGATTTAACTGAAAATAGTAATGTGTTGTTTGAGAATCCATTCTTTGTTGTTGATTTTGACAACGATGAGGTAGAGGATGGAGGTATTATTGATGAAAGCGGCGACACTAATCATGTCGCCCGAGAACAATATACTAGAGAAGTGGTACACATTCCGATAGAAGTAATTGACAAAAAGACGGGGAGTATACAATCTGTTTGTGTAGTTCCCCTAAGGCCAGATTTACCAATGATAGATTCTTGCATTGGATTTGTGTTAATGGCAAATTCAGGGTTTACTAATATGCCAGGAACATTACAAGATGTTATTGAACAATTGGTGGATCCTGAGAACTATGAGATGAAAGAAAGACAACTATTTCAATTACGTGTAAGAGAAAGAAAGATTTCAGAGGACTTGAAGACCAAAATGATCCCATTTGCGAAGTTACAAACTCAAATAAAATCTGAAGAAGATGAGATACTTTGGAATCAAATCCATCAACTTGAAGATCTGGGTTGGAGAGGGATGATGGATTTGCAAATTGGGAATAATACTTCGACAACTGATAGTGAATCTTTACAGAAACATCGCATCAAAATTATTGATTATTTCAAAGAAGAGGTAGGGGTTAATTCTTCTACATAATTCAATTCTTGATAATTTGATTTGAATTTGGTTTCATTAGGTAAATTTCTGAATAATGAAGAATAGGATTCGTATGCATCAATATTGTCGATGACCGAGGCTCTAATCAAATCCATGAATCCGTCTTCATGAGGAATCTGATTCGTGGTTTTGACCTCAAATGAACCATTATTATTCAAAATAAAATCAAAACGAGGTTCAGATACGTTCACTTTCTGAATTAATTTTTCGCCAAAGGTCTTTGAATCTTTATTTAATTTCCAAATCGACCTACATCTAATTTCAAATTCTGAATCAGAGAAAAATCCAATTAAGACTTCCCACTTCTCGGTATCACTTTCAAAAAATGAATTAATCCCACGTTTGTTTTGATCGAGGCCAAGATCTTTCCAACCATACATTCGGAAGCCATCGACAGCTAATTTGTATGCATCTAATGCATCCAGTTTACCTTTCCCAATCATCTAAACCAACATGTGGGGTAATTCATCTGGTTATTTGAAATGATTGGATTTTGGATTTGAACTTAATTTAAGAAATTTGGAGATTCAAAATGGAGATTGAGGAGTTTATACCATGTCGGATTCAAATCATAATATCAATGTCAGCGCCCGGACAATAAAGAGGGAAACTAGAGAATGCAAAACCAATGGAGGACAGAAAAAAATGGATGAATTAACTACAAAAGTCATATTCGCCGATCAATCTGGGCACACTACCCTTGAGCTTACCAAAGATGAGACAGTCGATCTCATCAATAGCAACAAGGACCAATGGATTTACCGCGATAATCAGATGGTACCAGCTAATGAAATTGCTGAAGCCAACTGGAATGATGTCGGTACAATCATGATTATGCCTGGTCTGACTGGTGGATATTAGACATTTTACTCAATATGAGTAACTAGCACATCGCAAGGTGTGTTGAACGGATTTACTACCAGTCTTTCTCGGCCGACTTAATCCGCCGAGAGGGACTTAAAACTTAGAAATTAATATACTTAACAGTAAGGCACGATTCGTGCCGAAAAATGAAAAAAAAGGAGGAAAAAATATGAATAAAGAAATAACAATTGGAATAATAGGAGTCGGTGGAATTGGCTCAAACTTAGCTTGCACAATAATTCCGGCTCTACATCGAGGAAAACTTCTCGAAGAACTCGGACCGATACACTTCAGATTATACGATTCAGACGAAGTCGAGGAATCAAATCTAGCGCACCAAAGATTTGGTTATCCAGATATCGGAAACAAGAAGGTATTCGCTGTTGCAGATAAATTGTCACGATATAGATCCCAAGACCTATCAATCAGTGCGCATACAAGAGATATACGAAAATCAGACGACTTGGATGAATGTGATCTTGTTATCGTGGCTGTCGATTCGCACGAAGCACGGCAAGTCGTTCACGATAATTGCCGATATTTCCTAGACTTGAGGTGCCTTGGAGATGGATACATCTCGATAGATGATACAGTAGATGAGAAGTTGTTATCAGAACTTACACCAGAACAAAAATCTCAATCATGTCAGTTTGATGATGCGATTGAAACTGGGAACATACAATTCGGTTACCTTCTTGCAGCCGCGCATGGTTCACAATGGATTTTACAATCTCTCAGGATTATTTCTGGAATCGATACTGCAATGAGACCAGCCCCGCAATCGGCTAGTATTACATTTGGAACTGCTGCAAAGTTACCTCAAGTAGAATACCAACCCGAACAAGATGAAATTACTTCTTCAATTTCTCCACAAATACACGCAGAACATGAATTGAGACGAGAAATAAATTCGAATAATCATGGGTCCATAAAAATTCGTGAAACTCTAGCGGCTCTCGCGGTGGCAGAAGATTGGAAATCACTCTGGGATCTAGCAGATAGTATGGGTAGAGAAGTCAGTGTCTTATTCGATAATGAAGGGAGTATATGGGTCGATATTGGCACTGCAGGCAGAGTTGCCCTAGCTCCCCCCCTTGGCTCAATCACTCCCTACAGATTATGGATTCACACACACCCCTACAACGCGTACTGGTCAAAGACCGATACCGACACTCTTTCTGCATTCACGCCCATTCTCGAATTAGCTTTCGTTTTAGGCCATGATCACATGAAAATTTCGAAGAATATTGGTAACAATAAGGAAGAATCTGTATCTCGAATTGAAGATTCTGGCCCTCTAAATCAGTGGAGTGAAGAACCCTGTGAAATATACTTGACAGTTAAGGCGGTATAATGTCCCCAACAGATAGAAAATCATTAAATCGGCTGAATAAATTATTGGGTAAATCAGACGAAAAATCAATTAATGTTGATGCAATTATTTTTGCACTATTGGGCAAAGATACCGATCAAGAAATAATTGAATTGATTAAGTTAGCTTTAGAATCCAATGTAGATGGATTTACAATGAAAGAATTAGCATTTGGAATACTCAAATTGAACGAATGGCGAGAGAATCAGTGTTAATCTAAATTAAGTGTTAATTAAGATAAAATAAACTATTCATTCTATTAATACAACTTGTTATTTTTACCCTAATAATAACAATTTATTGATGAAAAATCTATTTATCGATTTATGACAAAACAGACAAATTACGGCGGCGCTTGAGTCGCACAAAGGGCACTATTAAGTGCCTTGCAACAGTCGCACAAAGTCCCGATGGGCGAATGTAAAATCAAGGCGATATATCGACCTTAAATTCAGGGATCAATAGGTGAGAAATATGAACGGAACCAAACAAAATACAAACGAAGAAAACAACGATGGTTGCTGTCCAGAATGTCAATGTAAAGAGGCAATCCAAGGACCAACGCACTATGAGTGTGCAGAATGTGGAATTCAAATTTCAATTATCAGTTATGATAATGAATACAAATACGACAGTGAAATGAAAGGGCCACGAATAGCAAATACCAAATCAAATATTGGCTCAGATATTGGAATTCCAAAGAATGGTGAAAAATTCCCAAGAAGACTAATTAATATTCATAGAAATTTGGCGAGACGTTGCCCTAAATATTGGGAAACAATATCTAAAGAACTTGAAGAAATAGGAGAACCCGGTACAATCGTAAATGAAGTTGCTGAAATCATCCAAAAAGCAAACGAGAACCTTAAGCTTTCTCGAAATAGATACGTGATGGATGGTAAGCCAGAACTTAAAGGCGATGTGCCCGAATACCGAAGAAGAGTGTTCGCAGTTGCTGCACTTGCAATATTGCAACGACGTGGTTCAGAAAATCGTTCTCAACAAATTGCTGATGAATGGAATATTCATCGAAATGACCTTTCTGAAGCGGTAAAACTAATTGAGCGAAATTTAAGTCCTCCGAATAATGAATTGTATTATTCTGAGCAAAATTGTTCACATTTGACAAGACAAGAAGTTGCCTTTAATAATCGCAAAAATAAATTGAATCAACACCTGGCAACCATCCGTGACTTATTAGCGAGCAAATGTGGAGTTGGAGGTTCCGATGCTCGAGCCATAGTCAAGAAGGCGAGAGAACTACTCATCAACCATGGAGAACCGATTGAATATTGGCAAGAATGGAATGATGGGAAATACTGCAATTGGTTAAGTGACCGTGCAGCTCTAACTGCAACTGTTCATGCGATGATAGAAATGGGAATTTCCAAAGACACGGCTAAGGAACTATATGCTAGTTTTCCAGTACGTTCCATGAAGACTTTCTTCGATAGAATCGCCAGAGAATACCGAGAATACTGTGCTGAAGCATGATTCAAACTCTTCTTTGAAGCTCACGAGTAAGTTCATTTTGCCAACGGGTTCTTTCAAGTTCATCAACTAGTTGTAAATCACCATCGTGATCTCTTACCAAATTCTCTAATCGGTTTTGAATCTCAAGTTGATCCCGAGCATTTTCAAGTGCTTGTTCATTCTCTCCAGGCGTTCTTTCTTCATCTAATCTACGGAGGTATGCAGAGAGTGTGTAGATTTGTTTTTGAGAATCAAGGTCATTTAACAGCGCCAGCACAATACTACCAATTGCATCTCCAATAACCAATTTACGAAGAGCCGGTTCTTCGACGATACAAAGTGGTATCCGGCGACGATGTCGAAATCGACTCCTAGAGCTTAAGGCACCGCCGATAGTTGTTACTCGAAATCGGGTATTGTGTGCTTCTTTCCCTGGTGTAATCTTGTAATATTCACCAGAAGTTCCTTGTACTTTTATTGAATTTTCAATCTTATTTTCAGACTCAGATGAACCCAACATTATCATCGCACGATTATTATTATTGACAATTTCACGAAGGAAATTTATCCCATTTATATCCTTTTCTTTCATCAATTTAACATTAGGATCTAAGAATAATTGTTGTTGAAAAACATTTAAATTAATACGGTCAGGATGGCCAGGTCGAATTAGAGACCAATTAATCAATAGTGCCCAAATTTCAGGATCATTCGGTACGCAGATAGTTCGCCATTGTTGACTTCTGCGAACTAATATTTTCAAACGGCCCTTCCTAATCAAGAGGCTCATTGGAACAGTTTTTGAAGCTCCTTGAATCGAACCGTTTCGTTCCGGACCTATCCAAGATTTCATCCATGGCGTCTTAGAAAACATCCACTTATTATTATCGAAAAAAGTTGCAATTTCTTCATATGGATCTGTTTTCAAAGAACCGTAGTCGAGCAAGTCAGCCCATCCCATATCTCTCATTCGAACATTATTACGAATAAACGAATAAGTAATTGGATGAGAAATCATCTTTTTTGGAGTTAATACTTGAGAGGAGTTTCTTTCTCTTCGTGGCCGAAAATTAGCAGTGGCTATATGAAGGGAAATTAGGAGTTTGTCCCAATTTACTTTATCTGCACCTGGCATTCGAATCATCTTTTCGATGTCTCTGTAAGGTAAGTTGATTTTGTTTCCATCCAGATAGAAAACACCCTCAGCGAATGAAACATAAGTGCCATTCGGAAGAATACCTCCGCGGTGCATGTCTCGAAGAGTATCTGAATTTCTAATTCTATTTTCGGATTCCAACTCTTCAATCTGTGATGGGGTTATCGTCCACGAACGAGGAGGTTCAACAATCCATTGTTGAATTGAATGATTTTTGTTATTCTCAATACTTAGCCAATCTATTCCAGACTTCTGTGAATTAGCCAATGCCTTCCAAACATGCGGTATTGAAGGAAGAGGACTTCCTATTTTTGCACGTAAATTTTCTGATGACGACTCTCCTAATCCTAATGATTCTAAAGAAATTTCAAGTATATGGGGGGCAAGTAATTGGCAATAATCACACCAATTTTGCTCTGTCTCATGATTACATCCAATACAATTATTCATTTGCCTGACCTCCTTGATTAACTTGAATTTGATTTCGAGATTCTATAAAATCTCTATCGACTTCTTCATCCATTTGAATTTCGAGGGATTCAATTCTAGCATCGTGTCGGGCCTGTAAATGATTCCAAGTATCCTCGGAAACCATTCCAAATTCTTCTACTTCAGAATCATCAAGGTACTCTTCTTCATCATCCAAGTCCTCATGCTGTTCATTCTCCATCCATTCATCAATAATCTTTTCATATTTGTTTTCTACTTCGTGCCACCATTTGACAATCGAGTCATCTTTGATGTCAGTATTGATACTGTTCATGGCTTCAATAAATAAATCGAGCGTTACAATCGAGTATCTCGAAACAGTATCATTGAGCAAAGCCAAAAGATAACCAAGAGCAATATCTCCCGGAGGGAGAGTTTGGTCTCCATTAAGATCTATACACAAATCTATGCCCTCATATCCGGCGTCCTTCACAGGACATGATACTGGGAAAGCCTCGACCAAGAATTTGTGAGGATATTCTGATGACCGGATTAGATAATTTATTCCCGAGGAACCTACGATGGTTAGAGAGTCATTATTCTCATAATAGTAGGAATATGGGGTGATTGAAGAGCTATGATCTAATTTCTGAATATTTTCATACAATAATCGAGCAGACCGAATTTGACGACGAGAAGGTAACCATTCTTCATTCTCAGATTCCCAACACCAAAACAAGACATTAGCAAATTCTGACCCTCGTCCCGTCGGCGGTTCAAGAGACCAAGCCATAAAAGTGCGCCAAATTCGAGGATCGTTTCCTAATGGAATTAATGCGGGTTCGTTATTTTTCAAAACGAGAAAATGGAGTCTTTTTTTATGAACTACGAGTAAACGTAACAATCTTTTATGGTATGAATTATTGAATTCTTCCTTATCAGCAAGCAATGCCAGCCACTCCGAGCCAACTGAACCGCCAAACATCCTCATGAGATTTCGGTTTTCACGAGAAACATTGCCTCGATGACCTACAGGTACTTCAGGTTCCATAATTTGAAACAATTTCCCAATATATTCTTGGAATGGATGCAAATTCAGGAGAACTATTTGTTCTAATCCATTTGCTGGAACATCTATACCACGATAAGAATTTATTGAAAACCATTGTTGCCAATCTTCTTGCCCCATAGCATAAGTTTGACGAGTAAGGCATTCTAAAGTCTGAAGAAACACAGTCCAATCTCCTATAGCACCAGCTCTACTAGGATTTGAAAGCCATTCTGCGATGTCCAGTAACGGTAATTCATTCCCAAGTCTATTACCATTCAAAAAGAAACCTTTCTCTTCATCAATCAGTAACGTACCACCACCAGGTAAAGGTAGAGATCCGGTTGTGTAACCCCACTTTAGGATACTATCTCTGGCTATTGCCCACTGTTTACTCTCTTCTTCCCAATCTAAGGCCGGACCACGTTTAGATTGGAACGCCGGGGGAAGTTTTGTGCCGACATCAACATCATTTACAATTTGTAAGAGTCGTTGTTGAACACTTAATTCACGGCCGGCTTCAATAAGTTGGTTGACTGAGTCACGTTGATCATCGGTCGGAATCTGATTTTTGTATATCCCGAGAAAGGGTGTCAATAGTATTTGACAGCCGGAACACATGGAGATTGTTTGAGAAATTTCTCCCTCACACCATTTGCAATTGTTAGGCACATTAGACAAAAGATTCTCAGAGTATATAACGAATACAAAATTATCATTCGAGTGCTGAAATTAATGTCAAAAATTATTGAATAAATAAAGTTTTTAATAATTGAGTAATTTCCATATTTCAGGTTTATAACCCCTCAATGTAAATATTATTTGAAGGATTATGAAGAAGAAATAGCATCAAAAAAATAGAGAAAATTAGACAAGAGAGATTTAAGGAAAATACATACTTGCCAGTATAGGAAGAAGAAAATTTTAATTTTCTTCTTATAGACATATAAGGTGGCACAAATATGAAAATAAAACAGAACGAAAATAATAGAGAAAAGAATGAAAAAAGAACGAGGGTCATGGAAATGCTTCCAGAACTGAAGGAAGAGTGGGCCTCGACGGCT
>Ga0206681_10001476_pt1 | contig 10740 bp, 10 predicted proteins | sample M150012015metaG_FD_161048 | JGI IMG/M metagenome (GOLD analysis project Ga0206681, IMG submission 161048) | Ammonia-oxidizing marine archaeal communities from Monterey Bay, California, United States - M1 500m 12015 | ecosystem: Environmental > Aquatic > Marine > Intertidal zone | place: USA...
TACCTTCCGATATTTCATGCATTCTCCTATTCCAACCGAAACAGTCTGTTTCGCAGATATATCCCACCACAGTGTAAATTCGCTCCTTTCCACTTGTATTCGATACGTTTACAATTTCGTGATGCGAATCGTAAAACATGGGACGAATCAAATGGTTAAACCCCGTATCGAGACCGGCAAAAACAGTTGACGTTGTTTGCTTAACAACATTAACGGTCGCCAAAAAATAACCAGCATCACTTACCAAAAATTTTCCTGGTTCAAACATTAACGTTAAATCCTTTCCATAATCTTCGCAAAAAGAAATGAATCTATCTCCTAATTGTTCTCCCAGTGATTCAACATCTGTTGAAATATCATTAGGCTTATAGGGCACCTTAAACCCACTTCCAAAATCTACATAGTCGAGTTCCTTAAAATCCTTCGCGGCATTTAGTAAGAGTTCAGCTCCATTAAGGAATACCTCAACATCTAATATGTCTGAACCAGTGTGCATATGCAATCCCTCAATTGTCATATTATTCGTTTCAACAATTCGATGCACATGCGGCAATTGGTAAATAGAAATTCCAAACTTAGAATCGATATGCCCTACCGAGATATTGTGATTTCCTCCGGCCAAAATATGTGGATTTACACGAACACAAACAGGATAAGAATTGCCATATTTAATTCCGAATTGTTCGAGTATAGATAGGTTATCAATATTAATTTTCACTCCTTCATTTACAGCCAACTCAATTTCTTCCATCGATACACAATTAGGAGTATAGATTATATCTTGAGCTTCAAAACCCGCTTGTTTTCCCAACCAAACTTCCTGTATAGAAACGGTATCTAACCCCGAGCCCATCTTATTGAATAACCTTAAAACATTGATATTTGTAAGTGCTTTACAAGCGTAATTCAATTTAACGGTACATTTTTTTGAAAAAGCATTATGTAATTTTGAATATTGTAATTGCATTTGTTCTGCATCATATACATATAAAGGTGTTTCATACTTCTGAGCAATTTCGTTAATACTTATTCCTCCAATCTGATATTCGTTTTCTTGTAATTCCATTTTACTAATTTTTTAGCATAAAAAAAGGGCTCTGATAACTCAGAGCCCTTATAATTTGGTTTCTTGTTATCTTGTTATTTCAATTTAAAATCCTTCTTTACTTTAGCTACGTAGTTTAGCTCCTCCCAAGGGAAAAGCTTAACCTTAACTGTCTTGGATTTACCAGTACCATCAGTAAACGTTTTCTCTATCGTTTTACACTCACGACCCATATGGCCATAAGCAGAAGTTTCAAGATAAATAGGAGATCTTAATTTAAATCGGGTTTCAATTGCGTAAGGACGCATATCAAATAACTTTTCAAGTTTCTTAGCAATTTGACCGTCAGTCATATTCACTTTAGCAGTACCATAAGTATCTACAAAAACACCCATTGGTTTTGCTACACCAATTGCATATGCAACCTGAACTAATATTTCATCAGCTAATCCAGCTGCTACAGCATTCTTAGCAATATGACGCGTTGCGTATGCTGCAGAACGATCAACCTTACTTGGATCTTTTCCAGAAAAAGCGCCACCGCCATGCGCACCTTTACCGCCGTACGTATCAACAATGATTTTACGGCCTGTAAGACCTGTATCGCCATGAGGCCCGCCAATTACGAAAGTTCCAGTAGGGTTTACATGGTATTTGATTTTATCGTTAAATAAGGCTTTTATGTGCTTTGGTAATTTTTTCATTACCCTTGGCACTAAGATATTGATTACATCATCTTTAATTTTAGCCAACATTTTCTTCTCCGTATCAAAATCATCATGCTGAGTGGAAAGAACAATAGCCTCAATTCTAACTGGTTTATTATCATCAGAATACTCAATAGTTACTTGAGATTTAGAATCTGGCCGTAAGTACTTAACTTTCTTGTCTTCTCTTCGTAATTCAGCTAACTCTAATAATAGCATGTGAGATAACTGAAGTGCCAAAGGCATGTAGTTTTCGGTTTCGTTAGTCGCATAACCGAACATCATTCCTTGATCACCAGCACCCTGATCTTCTTTTTTCTTACGCTCAACTCCTTGATTAATATCAGGAGATTGCTCGTGAATTGCAGAGAAAACTCCACAAGAATTACCATCAAACATATACTCACTTTTCGTATAACCAATTTTATTGATTACATCTCTAGCGATTTTTTGTACGTCTATATATGTTTTTGATTTTACTTCTCCGGCTAAAACAACTTGACCAGTTGTAACCAAAGTTTCACATGCTACTTTCGATTCTTTGTCGAAAGCTAAAAAATTATCGATTAATGCGTCAGAAATTTGATCAGCAACCTTATCTGGATGACCTTCTGAAACCGACTCTGATGTAAATAAATATCCCATCTATAATTTAAATATTTGTTAATAATATTGGGCTTGCATAAGCTCTTAGCACTTTTTATTGTGGTTGCAATCACCCAAATCAATCCACAAGCGGGTGCGAATGTAAAGAAATCAATAACTATTTTGAAGTAAAGTCCTTGAAAATTTGTTCCATCGTCTCTTCTTCTTTTTGCAGAGTAAGAACTTCGACAGATTTGCCTACAGCAAAATTGAATAACAATGGGCGCACATCAGAATCGCTATCAGAAAATATGTGATACTTATTATCACCTAACGATTCTACTTTATTAACTCCTTGCAGCTTTTTAATTTCAGAAACTTCAACATTTTCACTAAACTCAACCGTGATAATTGATATTTGTTTTTGTTTCGACTTAATATTCAAGGCAGTATCATCTGCTGCGATTTTTCCATTATTGATGATTATAACGCGATCACAAATCGCCTCAACCTCTTGCATTATATGTGTAGACATCATTACCGTTTTTTCTTTACCAATGTCTTTAATCAAATTTCTAATTTCAATAATTTGATTAGGGTCAAGGCCGGTCGTTGGTTCATCTAAGATTAATACTTTCGGGTTATGTATCATTGCCTGTGCCAACCCTACTCTTTGTCTATAACCTTTAGATAAAGCCCCAATGACTTTATTTTGTTCAACACCTAAGCCAACTTTATCAATCATATCAACAACAAGTCTCTTTTTGTTTTTTAGCTGATGTAATCCTGCAATAAATTGAAGGTATTCCTTCACGTACATGTCTAGATAAAGCGGATTATGCTCGGGTAAGTAGCCAACATTTTGACGCGCTAAAATTGTGTCTACAGAAACATCGTATCCACATACTTTCGCTGTGCCTTCGCTTTGAGGAATAAAACAAGTAAGTATTTTCATCATAGTTGACTTCCCCGCGCCATTAGGCCCAAGAAAACCAACAATTTCGCCTGAACCAATTTCAAAAGAAACGTTATCTAACGCTTTTTGCTCTCCATAAATTTTTGTGATGTTGTTTACTTCTATAGACATGTTGCCAAATGTACCAATTATCTTAATTTTGAATCGAACAATCTAATTCCTATTTATTGAAAGGTGTTGTAATTAAATCTACCGGTAGTTGGCTTACTGTAAAAACGGCAGAAAATGTCATCTATAATTGCCGCATCAAAGGAAAATTCAGAATTCAAGGAATAAAAAGTACGAACCCAATTGCCGTTGGTGATTTGGTAGCATTCGATTTAGAAGATGATGATTCTGGCACAATTCATACTGTAGAAGAACGAAAAAATTATATTATTCGAAAATCAACTAAACTTTCGAAACAGACTCACATTATTGCGGCTAATATGGATCAAGCCGCTATAATTGTTAGTGTAGCTAATCCAAGAACTCCTCTTGGGTTTATCGATCGGTTTTTAGCAACTGCTGAAGCATATAGAATACCGAGTATCGTTATTTTCAATAAAGTTGATTTATGTGATGATGAGTTGGCTGAAGAATTAGACTACCTAAAAGCAGTTTATGAATCTCTTGGTTATCAATGTCTCTTTACCTCAGCCATCAATAATGCTGGCATTGAAGAATCGAAGGGTTTATTTAAAGATAAAGTAACACTAATTTCAGGGCAATCTGGTGTGGGAAAAAGTACGCTTATTAACGCAATCGAACCTTGTCTAGAATTAAAAACCAGTGAAGTTTCTGAATCTAATGAGAAGGGAAAACACACAACTACTTTTGCTGAAATGTTCGAATTCTCATTTGGTGGAAGCGTAATCGATACCCCAGGAATTCGTTCGTTTGGTGTGGTGGATTTTGACAAGCACGAATTGTCTCACTTTTTTAGGGAGTTTTTCGTCTTTGGAAAAGACTGTAAATACAGTGATTGTCACCACATCAATGAACCGCATTGTGCAGTAAAAAAGGGGATTGAAAATGGTGAAATTGCTGAAAGTAGATACACCAGCTATTGGAACCTCTATATTGACGAAGACCTAGAAAAAGACTATAAATGAGAGCTGTGCTGCAACTAGTTTCCGAAGCTTCGGTAACAATTAGCAATAAAGTTTCTGGAAAGATAAAAAAAGGATATTTCATTTTGTTGGGTATTGAAGATGGTGACTCACAACAAGATATTGATTGGCTCTGCGGAAAAATTAGCAAAATGCGCTTATTCGCAGATGAAAATGATAAAATGAATTTGTCGATTCGAGATGTTAACGGGGAAATACTCGTGGTAAGTCAATTTACGCTTCATGCCAGTATAAAAAAAGGAAACAGACCTTCATTTATTAAAGCGGCTAAACCCGAAATTGCAATTCCACTTTATAAACAGTTCATTTCATCTATTGCAAAAGAAATTAACCTAACAATACAAACTGGAGAGTTTGGAGCTAAGATGGATGTTGCATTAATAAATAATGGTCCCGTAACGATTATTATTGATTCAAAAAGACCTTATTAAATGCTAAAACAGAATACGTTTTGGGTAATCGTATTGTCGGTTTTTTCTGTCCTAATTTTACCTGATCTACTTGCTGAAGGTATGTTTCTTGATGGAATAATTTATAGCGATATCGCTAGGAACTTATCCATTGGGAACGGAACCTTATGGAATTTAAAATACATAGAAACACTCAGTGGTCCTAATGGTTCGAATACGTTTACTGGCCATCCTTCTCCGGGATTTTGGATTCAAGCCTTATTTTTTATGGCTCTAGGAGACCATGCTTACACCGAAAATATATACTCTCTATTTACCTGTATTATAAATGTTTTTATGATTAAATTAATCTGGCAGACCATACAGATAAATTCTATGAGTAAAAAAATTAGCTGGCTACCCATTCTACTTTGGATTATTGTACCTGTTACCTACTGGTCTTTTTCGAATAATTTATTAGAAAACACAATGAGTATTTTTTGCTTGGCTTCAATCTATTTCTATATAAAGTGGATCACAAAGCCACAACTCATTTGGATTACCTTATCAGCATTATTTATAATATTATCAGCTCTTACCAAGGGGCCCGTTGGGCTTTTTCCTCTCGCTGCACCACTTGCTAATTTTATAGCAAGCAAACATTTTAGCTTCTTTCATTTTTTACGGGATCAATTTTACTTACTCGGAATATCACTTGTATTTGGTTCAAGTTTGTTTTTATACCCTCCCGCCGCAAACAGCCTAATGACCTATTTCGACGTTCAAATACTTCATAGTCTCGCTAACGTTTCAACCGTAGATAGTAGATTTCAACTTCTGTCAACTTTATTGGCAGAACTCTGGTATGTTATGCTCTCAGCAGCTCTTATTATATATTTTGTTAAAAAAGATCAGACGAAGCCTGAAGTATCAGAAAAAAATTGGAGCAATTTTTTTCTGATACTCGGATTGTTTGCTTCATTACCTATAATGATTTCTTTAAAACAACGCTCCTTTTATCTTCTGCCATCCATTCCTTTTTTCAGTTTGTGGATTGCACTGATTCTAAGACCTTATGTTCTTGCATTATTAAAGCACAAACTATTCTTTGAAACCAAAATCTGGACTCGCTTTGTTCCCATTTTTGTTATGATTGCGGGTATAACAATCATAACATTAAGAATTCCATATGAAAATAGAGACCAACTAAAACTCGAAACCGTTATGCTAGTAGGAGAAAAAATTGGCAAGAACCAGCTTCTGTCGTGCAGCAGAAATACATATGCCGACTGGAGTTTAACAGCCTATTTTCAAAGAAGATACTGTATTAGTACCGATCATTTAAAATTGAACGAATACTATCTTTACAATAAAACCACCGAGATGACACCCCCCCTTGGTTACAGTAGCATTGTTTTAGAAACTAACCAATATTCCCTTTTCAAAAAATAACATGACCATCAAACAAGCGCAGCAAACAGTGGACAAGTGGATAAACGAACATGGCGTTCGCTATTTTAGTGAGTTAACCAATATGGCGATGTTAACAGAAGAAGTTGGTGAAGTCGCAAGAATTATTGCTCGCAGATATGGCGAGCAAAGTGAAAAGGAATCTGACAAGGACAAAGACCTTGGAGACGAAATGGCTGATGTGCTTTTTGTTCTTATATGTTTAGCAAATCAAACAGGAATTGACTTAACAGAAGCACTAGAAAAAAATCTTAAAAAAAAAGCTACTAGAGATGGCGAAAGGCACAAGAATAACGAAAAGCTAAAATAACTTTATTTAGTAGTCAAAAATATTCTTGTTGCTACCCAGTATTCTTGATTATTAGCTGTGGATTTCCATAGCACTCTCGAACCATGGATGCCCTCTCCTTTCGGTGTAAAATGAACCAATTTTTCGTTCGAACTTCCTTTCACTAAGTCCGCAACACTTTCAGCTTCAGCTTTTGATGAAGTAACAAATACTGGCATCTCCAATGAATTAGACCATGCAGCTACCGAATGACCTTGTATATACTCGCCAGGACTATATGCTAATACTTTAGATATTTTCTGAATATTTTCTGATGCTAATCTTAAAACCAATGCCGCTGAATAAGAGCTCCCAACAACTACGATAGGTTTCCCAGATTTCTTATATGCATAATCTAGTGCCGCTTCCATGTCTTGGTAAGCTTCTATATAAGGCGTTGACAACTCCTTTGCTTTTGCACGCTTAGCTGTTTCATTAATGATGCCATTAGCTATATCCCCGGATCTTTGATCGATAGCCAAACAGTTATATCCAAAATTGTTAAATATTTGAGCGGTGTTTTTGTATTCACCCCTGCTAAAACCAGCTTGATGAAATAACAACATGTAAGGATGTGCATCGTTCGTTTTGTATAAGTCTGCGGTTATTTCCAATCCATCTTTTGCATTAAAAGATACCTGTTCAGGTTTGTTCTGAGCTGATAGGGTAACAGATATGAGTATAAATGCAAGCAGTATTCTAATTTTCATAATCGTAATTTTTTTTTACTAAAATAAAAAAAGGGAATCTTAATAAGGTTCCCTTTTTAATCAATTATTGTAATCGAAAGCTATTCTGCTAAAACGATCACTTTATTTTTCAACACCTCAACAACACCACCACTCACTTCAATTACTTCTTCAGTGTTTCCTTCTTTGGTAATCTTTATTGCACCTTTTTTCAATGTTGCTATCATTGGCGCGTGGTTATCCAAAACGCCAAATGAGCCCTCCACACCTGGAAATAAAACAGCGGTCGCTTCTCCGGAATAAATATTTTTGTCTGGTGATACTATATCTAATTGCATATTCGTCTCTGGTTTATGATTTTAAGTTCACAGAATAAAGACTTTGAACTTTTAGCTTTAAACTTATTCCTCACTAGGCCTCAGCCATCATCTTTTTACCTTTCTCAATGGCTTCATCAATAGATCCAACAAGGTTGAATGCAGCTTCTGGATACTCATCCACTTTACCATCCATAATCATATTAAACCCTTTGATCGTTTCTTCAATAGAAACTAAAACTCCTTCTAGGCCTGTAAATTGTTCGGCTACATGAAATGGTTGAGATAAGAACCGTTGTACTCTTCTTGCTCTGTGCACAGCCAATTTGTCTTCTTCTGAAAGTTCATCCATACCTAAAATTGCAATAATATCTTGCAACTCCTTATATCTCTGTAAAATCTCTTTTACATCTTGTGCACACTTGTAGTGCTCTTTTCCAACTACTTCTTCAGTCAATATTCTTGAAGTAGAATCTAATGGATCAACCGCCGGATAAATACCTAACTCAGCAATCTTTCTTGAAAGTACCGTTGTTGCATCCAGGTGAGCAAATGTTGTGGCCGGTGCGGGGTCAGTTAAATCATCTGCAGGCACATAAACCGCCTGAACAGAAGTAATAGATCCTTTTTTAGTTGACGTAATACGCTCCTGCATAGCACCCATCTCGGTTGCTAAAGTTGGTTGGTATCCTACCGCTGAAGGCATACGACCAAGAAGCGCTGATACTTCAGGACCAGCTTGTGTAAATCTAAATATGTTATCAACAAAGAAAAGGATATCATTTCCCTGTCCCTCGCCATCTCCATCACGGAAATACTCTGCCAATGTCAATCCAGAAAGTGCAACTCTAGCTCTTGCGCCAGGAGGCTCATTCATTTGTCCAAAAACTAATGCCGCTTGAGACTGTTCTAATTGAGCTTTATCTACTTTAGATAAATCCCATCCGCCTTCTTCCATTGATTTTTCAAAAGCCTCTCCGTATTTTACAACACCAGACTCAATCATCTCTCTTAATAAATCGTTACCTTCTCGAGTTCTTTCACCAACTCCTGCAAACACAGAGAAACCAGAATATCCTTTTGCGATATTGTTGATTAATTCCATAATCAATACAGTTTTACCAACACCAGCGCCACCAAACAACCCAATTTTACCACCCTTAGCATAAGGCTCAATTAAATCAATTACTTTAATTCCTGTAAATAAGATTTCAGATGAAGTAGTTAAGTCTTCAAATTTTGGAGCCTCACGGTGAATACCATATCCACCTTCTTTAGAAACATCACCAATTCCATCAATAGCCTCGCCTACAACATTAAATAGTCTTCCTCTAACTTTTTCGCCAATTGGCATTGTAATCGCAGAACCAGTGGCAGTAACTGCCATACCCCTAGCAAGACCATCACTAGAATCCATTGCAATCGTTCTAACGGTATCCTCACCAACATGCTGCTGGCATTCTAAGACTACCTTAGTACCATCCAATTTAGTTACCTCAAGTGCTTCCATTATGCTAGGAAGTGAAGCATTTTCTGTATCGAATCTAACATCGATTACGGGGCCAATTACTTGAGCTATTTTGCCTATTATTGTTGACATTTGTTGTTTGTTTTATTATACTATTATTAACCTTCTCTCTTAAAATCGGGTGCAAAAGTACACTATTTTCAAAGAAACACCAATCATGTTGACAGTTTTATTTCTTACCTTTACGCCTTCGGTTTCGGCTTCTTTTACGGTTGATTCGAATTGTTAAAAACGTTTGATTGTATATAATAATATAGAAAAGTTTGGTGGCTGTAAAAACGCAGTTGTAACCACAGGGACCTTTGACGGTGTTCATATTGGCCATCAAAAAATACTTTCTAAACTTTCGGCTATTGCTCGAGAAATTGATGGTGAAACTGTTCTTCTTACATTTCATCCGCATCCACGAATGGTTCTTCAACCTGATGATAACGACCTTCAATTGATAGATACAATTGAAGAACGAATTGAGTCTCTATCACTTCAAGGAGTAGACCATTTAATTATTCACCCTTTTTCAAAAAAATTTTCACGACTAACTTCGGTTGAATTTATTAGAGACATATTGGTGAATCAGTTAGGTACAAAAAAACTGGTAATTGGTTACAATCACCACTTTGGGAGGAACCGCGAAGGAAGCTTTGAACACCTTCTAGAATATGGTCCGCTCTATGGTTTTGATGTAGAAGAAATTTCTGCACAAGATATTAAAGACGTAAATGTAAGTTCTACCAAAATCAGAAATGCAATTCTGGAAGGAAGAATGGATATGGCTCGGCAATACTTAGGACACCATTTTTCGTTTGGCGGCACCGTTACAAAAGGAAAACAATTGGGAAGAAAAATCGGTTTTCCAACAGCGAACATCTCTATTGAAAACCATAAAATACTGCCAACAGTTGGTGTTTATGCCGTTAATATTATCCACAAAGACAGCTCGTACAAGGGCATGTTAAACATCGGTAATAGACCAACTATAAATGATAGCGATGCTCTCACTGCTGAAGTAAATATTTTTGATTTCGACAAGGAAATATATGGAGATAAAATCGAGCTTAGAATAAAGAAAAGACTTCGAAATGAGCAAAAATTTGAAACTGTTGAACTTCTCAAGTCTCAATTAAATGAAGATAAATTATTAGCTCTAAATTGCTAATGAAATTAAAAACAATAATCATATCATTTCTTTTATATACTACATCGGTAAATGCGCAGTTGTACAAGCTAAGTGAGTTAGACACTATAAAAGAATTTAAGTCACTGGAGGAGGCCTTAAAAACCCCTGATGCAGTCATTCGCCTCAACCTTAAAGGAGAAAAATTAAAAACAGTTCCAAAAGATGTCTTTCTATTTAAAAACTTGCAGGAACTTAACCTCAAAAAAACTAGGATTGATATTCTACCAAAAGAAATTGGTGAATTGAAAAATCTCCAAATTTTAAACATTTCAAAAAACCAATTAATAACGCTTCCCGCAGAAATAGGGGAATTAATTAACCTTAAAATACTCCGTGCAAGCGAAAACGAACTCGAATATTTTCCAATCGAGATTGGGAAGTTAGTCGAGCTACGATTTATGGATATTTGGAGTAACA
>Ga0206681_10001478_pt1 | contig 10701 bp, 10 predicted proteins | sample M150012015metaG_FD_161048 | JGI IMG/M metagenome (GOLD analysis project Ga0206681, IMG submission 161048) | Ammonia-oxidizing marine archaeal communities from Monterey Bay, California, United States - M1 500m 12015 | ecosystem: Environmental > Aquatic > Marine > Intertidal zone | place: USA...
TCGGAGCGTTCTTGCGGATAGCTTCAAGGCAGCGAAGAGCGCCCAATCCAGTAATATCTGCAGTCATCATCGGTGAGCGCCAAGATTCAGGAACGAATGACATTGCACCAAGATTGTAAAACTCGTCAGGTTTGCAGGCTGTTACTGCATTATCAATTGAAGATTGGTCAGTTAAATCACCATTGATTAAATGGAATTTTTCATTGCTCATAAGGTGGTTTATGAGGTTGCGTCCAACTGTTGGTTGTGATACACGTCTAACGAATCCATAGACATTGTATCCCTTTTCCAATAGTAATTCTGCAAGGTAAGAACCATCTTGTCCTGTTACACCCGTAATCATCGCAGTCTTGCCGGTCATGTTTTACCCTGTGGCTTATCTCTTTTCAATTGGTCGCGTAAAAGTTGTCACAATTTCGAGCAAAATTTAATCTTTTTAGGGTTCAATTGAAGGTTGTAAGTCATGACAGCACGGTATGGCTGAGGAGATTGAGGTTGCTGATTCTCCTTTGCGGGTATTAATTGTTAGAGGCTCTTTCAACACTTTAGGTGGAGCTGAACGGGAATTATTGCAGTTGATTCGTCATGCTTCAAAGAGGTGGCAAGTTAGCCTTGCTACCCTTCAATTTCCGCAACAAGCACAGGAATTATTAGGTGATTGTGAAATTGAAATCATCCAACCAAAGCAGACATTCGTATGGCCTCAAGGTGCAATCACTGAAATCACTGCAGGACAAAGTTCTGCAGCCAGCAAAGAATGGAAGAAATTGAAAATTGATTGGTCCAACTACGATGTAGCACACCTTTCGGTTTGCCGCGGAACTCTTGAAATTCTAAATTCGGTTTCGGACAAAACACTCGGAGGAAAAGGTCTACACTATCATTGTCTTGAACCACCGCGATGGTTGTATGAAGATGTCCTTCATCGGCATATGGATGGTGATTTGAAAAGACCATTATGGCTAACAAAACTAATTTTTGCAAATCAACGTCGTGTTGACCAAAAACTAGTCAACCGTTTGGCGAAGATGAAGGGCTCGGCAATATCTGGAAATTCAATGTGGATTCAAAAACAACTGAGAGATATTTACGGGTTCGCATGTGATGAAAAGAAAATGAATGGCTCTCCACCGCGCCGTAATTCAAAGGGACAGATGCTTGAAGCCACACATCTAATGCATGTACTGGATTGGGAATTATGGCCACAACTCGCAGACGTGGATGAAAATAATGCCACCGATGAAATTCAACAAGCGGTTATTTCAGCACAGAAAAACTCAGCGGAAACAGAATCGTTACCGGATGAATATGTTGTTACCATTGGCAAATTATCTTTCGTAAAGGGGGCATGGGAAACTGTGCAATCTTTGCAGGGAACTGGACTTTCATTAGTTCAAATCGGTGGTGGAGAGCAAAGCGATAAAGAGGATTTTGTTGCACATGGAAGTTCCTTGGGTGTAGATGTTTATTGTATGCCACGTCTTAGTCAATCAGCGCTTAGAGCAGTGATTAGAGGCGCTGTTGCCATGGTTAGCCATGCGCATGGTGAACCGTTTGGACTAACTCCTCTGGAGGCTATGGCAATTGGAGTTCCTGCATTGATGGTCGACGAGGGTGGTTTCCATTACACCATGAATACAGTTGATTCAGGAATGCTAATTTCACGAGAAGATTATGAATCGTGGGATGAGGCTTATCGATTGGCACAAGATGATGAGAACCGGGAACTATGGGCTGTCAATGGACGCAAATATGTCGAAGAAAATTTCACAATCAATAATCAAATTGAGGCGCTTGAAAACCTACTCTTAGAATGTGTCAAAAGTGCTCAGTGAATTGAAGTTTTGATAACTTGTTTCAATTCTTTATATGTTCTCAAACGATTAAGATGGTATGAAGAAAATTGCGGATAGCAAAACCCTGCTTATCATCGGCGCTGGTGGAATCGGTTCTACCCTTGTTGATGTGTTGACTCCTGCGCTAAGGAGAATAGGAATAAATTGTGAAATAATAATCATGGATGGAGACTTGGTCGAAGCAACTAATCTAGGTCACCAGAGATTTACCAGTGATAATATTGGCCAGTCAAAGGTCGAGGCTTTAGTTCAACGCCATATTGCAGAAGAGGAATCTGGAGTAACCGTCAGAGCCATTTCTGAAGACTTACGAACTGTAGAACAATTGCAAGGTGCTGATTTGGTCATAGTTTGTGTGGATAGACCCGAACCAAGACGTTTGGTTCACCAATTGCAAGTTCCTTGGACTGACTTGCGTTGTGGCGGCGATGGCCACCTTGTTATGACCAGTGATAGCCAAACTGCATTGGTTGAGGCAATGACTCCAGATCACCCTGCAAAATCATGTCAGCATGAAGGGGCTCTCGAATCTGGGAATCTTGAATTCGGTTTTCTCAATGCTGCTGCTTTCGGTGCCCAATGGGCCCTTCAACAGTTACGCGGAAAGCCTACACCAATACAGAGCATGGCCAGTATAACCTATGGACAAATGCATTTTCCGGAGGTGAGTGAATGATTTTTATTCCAAATATTGAGGAGTTATGTGAAAGCCAAGAGACATGGGGAGACATCTGTAATCTTGCTGAAAACAAGAAGGTTGATGCTCCGGTTCTAATCCAATTTCAAAGGACCAGTGCTTCAGCTGGAAGATGGGATGCAGTTTACGCAATATCGCTATTAGCAGGGCTTGAAACATCAGTTCTTATCGATGCTGATGATGTGATATTTATTGACTGGGGTACATCTGGTAGAGTGCCACTAAAACCTCCAGTCGGTGCAAGAATGCCTTTCAAAACTTGGGTCCACACCCATCCTGGGTTTGCTGCATATTGGAGCGCTACAGATACCAATAGTTTAGCGATAGGAAGCACAATTCTTCGCCAAGCAATCGTGCTTGGTGCACCGGGTCCAAAAACCGCCATCAACCTCGCTTTCAATGAAGATTATGAGTGTCAGAATACAATAAATGCTAACGGACCTTTGTCCGATTGGAGTGATGAACCTGTCACACCATGGGATGAGTGGTATCAGCAAAGAGAAGAAATTAGTGAGGTGATTGCATGAGTGTTAGAAATCCGAAAGATGATGAAGAAGAACTGAAAGCACGTCTGGCAATTGCAATGGGCAAAGGTAAGACCATCAAAGAATTTATTCAATTCATCACCGATGACGAAATAGATGATGAATTAGTTGAAGCGATAAAGAACAGAATCAAATTCGCCAGTGAAAGTGATGAAACGATAGATGTTCACGCACTAATCACTGGAATGCTTGCTGTTCAAGGCAAGTGGATTTGAAGTCCATTCACCATTCACTGGTTTGTGTATGTAGGTCTGCGCCCCTCGATTAGAGCGCTTAGACCTTCTAATGAATCTGCAGTTGAAAATATTCCATTCAATCCTGCTAACTCAAGTGCAAGACCTGCGGAAAGATCGGTTGAAGAAGTTGCATCGATTAACTCACTTGCTTTTGCCAAAGCGATTGGAGCTGTAAATTTCAAACTCTTCATTTGGCGAGCAACTTGTTTGTCTTCTCCATCAAAGCCTTGTGGACATACTCCATTCATTATATCATCCATATTTGCATCCGCAAAGAAATTATTTGCGAATTGAACAACTGGTGATTGAGGATTTGCTGCTTGGCCAGGATACTTGTTTGCTGGCTTGCCTTGATTGGAAATTTGTGATACGGCTTCATCAACCGCAGCAACATCAACCAAATGGGTAATCAATCCCAAATCATCAGCGGTCTTTGCATCCATGAAATTACCTGCCAATACAGCCCACCGTGCGGCTGGAATACCACAGATTCTTGCTGGTCTTTGTGAACCGCCTAAACCAGGATAGATTCCAATTGAAGTCTCAGGGAATCTAAATTGTGTCTTATGAGTTCCAACTCGGTAATCACAGGCCAAAGCAAGTTCCAAGCCACCACCAAGAGCCAATCCCGTAGTCAATGCAATTGTTGTCTTTGAAGAAGATTCCAATTTGTCTAAGACTTGGTGGCCAAATGCTGTAAAATCATAAATGTCATCAATTGAATCAGCACGTATTTTGTCAACAAAGAATTTGACATCAGCGCCTGCTACAAAGGCCTTACCAGCCCCGTCCAATACTATGGTTGATACTGAATCATCCGAATTAACAATATCCAAAGCACTACCCAATTGCGCCATTACCGTCTCATTCAATGCGTTCATCGCTTCTGGCCGATTGATGGTAATGGTAGCGATGCCATTGTCAATTGAAGTATCTACGACCCTGAAATCCCAATTAGTGTCACCTTGTTGAGTGAAGAACGATGCTACTTCCCAACCACCCATGGCCAACTCTGCATATTGTTTGGCCATTCTATGGGCATTTTCAACTCCAACTCTATTCATTAATTCAAATGGTCCACGAGCCCAACGAAGTCCGACTTTTGCACCGCGGTCAACATCTTCCATTGAACAAATACCTTCGTCGACTATTTGTGCAGCCACTCCGAAAACAACTCCGAGTAATCGCTGTGAGATGATTGTGTATTGTGATTCATCATATTCTTCATCTTGTGAGATTTCCCACATTTTATTTTCTGCTACCAAGTCTCTTAGGTTTTGAGCGCCATGATATCGAGGAGTATCCAATTGTTCAGCCAAATAGTCGGTTGAGTGTAATGCAATTGGTGGACCTGTCAGGTTCATTAGACCAAATGGTCCTAATCCAATTGAGAATGCTTTACGAGATACCGCATCAATTTGTGCCGCAGATGCTACTCCTTCCTGCAATAGCAAACAAGCCTCATTTAGCCACGGTACGAAGAAACGATTGACTACGAATCCAGGACGGTCTGCACATACGATGACAACTTTCCCTAGCATCTTACAATATTGAACCACTTTTTCAACTGTTTGAGCAGATGATGCCCTTGCTGGAATGACCTCTATTAGACGGTTTTTGGCAGGGTGGAAAAAGAAGTGAAGGCCTACGAATTTATCTGGCCTTCCAGATGCTGCGGCTAATTCATTAACGGATAGGGACGATGTATTGGATGCAAAAATTGTCTCGTCGCCACAAGCAGAATTTAATGTTTCAAAAACTGCTGTTTTAACAGCAAAATCCTCGAACACCGCTTCGATTACCAAGTCTGTATCTGCATCAGTATTTTCAACACCAACAACTCCGGTGATTCTACCTTTTATCGCTTCAACTTGTGCCTCTCTAAAGATTCGGCGTTCGACGGCTTCATCAAGAAAATTTGCGATGATATCTTGACCTCTATCAACCCATTGTTGCTCTCGGTCTACCATTTGGACATCGAATTCTTCTTGCGCTGTTTTTTGCGCAATACCAGACCCCATATTTCCGGCACCGACAATTGCCACACTCTGAATAGGTTGCATAGGACAACCCACCAATCACCTATTGAAGAACAAATCGCTCTAATTATTGGCTCTTAACATTAAAAATACTATTTCACAAGAGAAAAAGTGGGTCTTTTTGCAAAGGATTTATGCTAACTGATGATTGATGGGGTATTATGAGGGTGGTAAAATTGGGATTGGGGGATTTCCCAACAATGGCAACTCTGGAAGATTATTTTGATGATATTTCTTCATCTTCACTGAATGGAAAAGTTGACATCGATGGCGACTGTATGGGGGATTCTCAGATAGTTCCGGGTGAAATAGTTGTATTCTTACATGGTGGAACGCTTGTGAAAATAGCACGTTCATCTTCCTCTGTGATCACCCCTAATAATGGCCTTCCCCAACACTTTACAATAGATATTGAGTCCATTCATTCACCGCGAAGAATGATGCGAATCTCTGAATTCCAAGAAATACTCTTCAAAGTAGCTGGCCTCGCTACAAATTTAGCGAGTAAGAACTGGAACCATCTGCAAGACTCTGATGTTTTGATTTCAATTATTGACAGGTTATGAAACCGTTTTTATTCAAGTGTTGAATAAACTTCAGCCATCTTTTGATTGAAAATAGACATACTATAATTTCGTGAATGTTCAATTAAGTTTTCATCTATACTATTCGGCCCTTCTCTTTGCTTCCATTGTGAATGTATTTCGCCAATAGCCTCTTGCCACGCTGTAATATCGTCTGCTGCAATACAAGCGTTCTCAGGCATTAATTCATTGTGGCTAGCAAGATCTGCGCAGAGTACTTTGGTTCCGCTGGCCATTGATTCTAAGGGTGGGTAGCCAAATCCTTCACTTCCAGAAGGAAATAATAGCGCCTCGCATTTGATACGCATCCACATCAATTCTTGATGGCTGAGATTGGTTCCAACCCCATTCCAATTATTGACATCATACTGCTTGGCCACTTGATGGGTTGCCGGGCCACCGTACGGGCATTCAGCATTACCAACATGATGGATGTGAATCTCATTTTTTATTGATTCATCCAATCCACCTAATACCTCACAAATGAATTTTAATCTCTTTCTTGGGTCATGGCTACCTACTATCAATAGATTGCAGCCAACGGGCAAATGCTGTGCTGGACCGGTGACTTCTGAATCTTCTTGAATGAAATTTGCATATGCATCAATGTCGAGTCCAAGAGGAATACAGATACTTTTTACATTTGGAAAATGTTTTTTGCAATCAGATAAAGTTGCTCTTGAATCACAAACCAAGAGATTTGCTCTCATCAATCCCTTGGTTAATTTCTTCAAATCTCTCCTACGATAACTTGGTGGTTTTGGCTCACCCACTTGAATTATTTCTTGGCCTATTTTCACTTGCTTAGGAAATAAATGGAATAAATCATGGACAGTTACTACAACTGGCACTTTGCAATTGTTTGGAACCAAGTGCGCCTGTTCCTGATCGGTAACGTGTAAAATATCACAATTGCCATCTCTCACAGAAGATTTTACAAATTTATTTACCACTCTTGGATGAGACCACCATCGCATCAATAATCGCTTGACTGGGTTCGTTTTAACCGGGTGATTGTATTCACATGTTGCAGCCAGTTGATAGCCCTGTATGTTGCCATTTTTTAGTGAATCTAGCAAATTGTGGTGTGCCCCACCAATCCCTGTATTGCGGCCAAGTACACCTCCGCGAGCGAGTATTACCGACTTGACCATGACAACCCGAGTCATCCTCTCCTCTTTGAAGGATAAGTCGGATTTATTCGTTTTTGATTCATTTTCAATATATACTCAACATCACAAGCAACATTCGGTAACTTCATCCATACTCGGTGTATAAAAGAAATCAAGTAGTCCTAGCCAACCGGCTGGTTGGGGACCACTATGCCAGAGCCTGCACTAACCATTCCAAAAGATTCTTTTGAAGCTGTTCAAAACCATATTGATAAAACAATAAAAAGCGGCAGTAATATTCGTGATATTCTCGGAAATCACTCCAATAGTGGGCCTTGGGATACTACTTGGGAAGTTCAAGCCGCAGTTGAAGCATTGCATGTATTTGGTTCTCGTTGGACTATCGAAATTCTTTCAACTCTATACATTGCTGGACCACGCAGATTCAATGAAATGAAGGGAATGCTTACAGGAATCTCTTCAAGAACATTGAGTGATAAATTGCGCTTTCTCGTCGAAGAAGGATTGGTAATTCGTGAAGTTGAAGATGGGCCGCCAATCCGCGTCTCCTACATCTTATCAGAACATGGACGTACATGCGGAAGATTGCTTTCACCATTAGTGGCTCACTTGAAAATAAAGAACAATTCTGTTCGTAGTAAGAATTAATCATTGTTTGAACAACACTCCAATGGATTAAGAAGGGAAGAGGCTAACCCGACTATATGCCTCTACTATCGCAGTGGGTTCGTCAGCGTCCTTGGTTGGCTGCTGGTCTAATCGGTGCAACTAGTGGCTTGTCTGGAATTGCTGGAGGAGTGGTCGCGGCTGCAGGCGCCATTGGAGCCATTACCCTCGGTGGAGTTTCAAGTAAATCTAAACACCAACATGAGCACCCGCAACGTCTGAGAATTCTCTCTGCATTGGAAGTAAATCCAGGTTTATGTTATCGTGAATTACAATCTGTATTGAATGCTGCAAATGGAACGCTGCGTCATCATCTTGATGTATTGCAAGCTCGAAACAGTGTTATCATTATGCCAGTAAACGGAAGAACTTGTTACTTCACAGGAGCGCCTAGTCAAGTTGAAGAATTAAGGGGAATGAGGTTAGGTGAGCAAGCAGCAGCAAACGCCTTACCGATCGGTTTATCATTGGTGCAAAGATTGATTCTTGAAAATATTGACAAAGAAGGAGTTCCTCGTTCTCAGGCTGAATTAGCACGCCGAATCGGTCGCTCAAGAGCAACTATTCACTCCGCTGTTAAAGTTCTAAGACGAAGAGGAATTCTTCGTGAAGATAGAGTCGAATTAATGCCACACATCAACATGGATATGACTTGGCATGGCACAGTGGCTGTTGATTATGAATGGGACGACCGTCGTCGCGACTAATCTTATTCAATAAACGCCTCTTGACAAGCAATTGTTACAAAGTCTTCAAAGACTCTTGGCATCCACTTCCCATCGGTAGAGATAGATGTTTAGTGTCCGATTACAAGAAGTCGCATTACCTACAAGTGATAGGGACATTGATAGTTTGGTCACTTGGTTTACAGATACGCTTTGTTTGGTTCGCAAAAAAGGCGATGCAATGGCTGATTATGGAATGGCTAATCCAGTTCACCGATTACTACGCGACCACATTCTTGCTTCACCTGAAATCGGTTGGGATGCACAAATGTTAGCAGATGAACTGGCACTTACGCCAGCATCCTTGAATCATCATTTAACTCGCCTAGTAGAGGCCGGAATAATAGGATATACCAATGAAGGTAAAGGATGGAGAAGATATTATTTGCGTGGGGGAAGTATTACCAATGCAGTTGAATTGTTTTCAGTCCAGTGTAAAACTATTATCAATCAAAGAATGTCACTTCTTGAGGAAAATTGGAAACGTGACGATTGCCGATTAGCACTTGAACTACCAGAAGAAGACACCCCTTCTTTGACCCTTGGAGTGGTTGACCACAGACCTCTTACCCCACAGACCAGCGAAAGTTTGCTATCTCAATGGCTCGGAGATTTTGGCCTACTTGGAGAACGCCCAGGGAAGGAAATCGATGCTGATTCCTTATCGTGTAAATTATTTGAAATTCTTCTTAGCAGAAATGCACCATTATCGCTTGATGAAGCGGCCGTACTGCTCAATGGGCCTAAGCCTCGTATCGGGCGCATCCTAGAGCGCTTTAGAGCATCTGGAATGGTTGAAAGAGTTGCCAGAACAGATCGTCTTTCAATCTCGCTATGGTCTGCGATGATGGCTCAGTATCAACGACGTGGTGAAGATTGGATGCTAAAGAAAGGAGGTTTCAATCGAATACTCAATGAAACTCAACAGTCAAAATTGATTCAAAAATTAAAAAAGAACAAATTGAAAGTTGAAGATGTGGAATCTCAATTGAAAGGTGTAAATTCAAAACAACAAATGCTGCTGCTTAACCTATTGGGTGGTCGTTTGCCTTTGGGCCACCGTCTTAGTGGGGAAACTGCCGAGGATGTTACTCGTCGCATCAATGAACGATTAGACAAGGTATTACGACGTATGCGTCGTGTTGCAGAACTTCTTGTTTCTGCTCAAGGTTGAATTGATCGAGGTGGAAACACATGAGTCAGTATATTACAGCCAAGCCAGGTCAATGGGATGGAGAGCAACGTCCTCTCTTTCTCGCACCCATGGCAGGGGTTACTGATTTGCCTTTTCGCCTATTAGCCAAAGATTGTGGTGCTGATTTTACAATTACTGAATTCACAAATTCTACCGCACTAACTCGTGAAGCCGCGATGTCTTGGCAAAGAATGGAAACCTGTGAAGATGAATCTCCATTTATTCCCCAAATATTTGGGGGAGTTACTGAGGATATGGCTCGTGCTGCAGAGATGCTAAGCGATAATGCCGATATTATTGATTTGAATTTTGGCTGCCCTGCACCAAAGGTGACCAAAATTTGTGCTGGGGCGGCTTTGATGGGAGACCCGGATAACTTGGTCGATATGTGTTCAGAAATCGTTGATAGAGTAGATATTCCCGTTACAGCAAAAATGAGATTGGGTACTGGACAAGGAGAAAATAATGCCCTTGAGATTTGTAAGGAATTAGAGAATATAGGAATTCAACGATTGTGCATTCATGGCAGAACTCTCAAGCAAAGATATTCAGGTCAAGCAGATTGGCAATATATCGCAAATGCGGTTGAGGCGGTTGAAGTTCCTGTGGTTGCAAATGGCGACATTGTTGATGGCGCATCTGCTTCGGCCTGTCTTTCACAAACTCATGCTGCGGGATTGATGGTCGGAAGAGGTGCAATCGGCAGACCATCAGTATTTGCCGAAATGAAGGTTGAACTGGGCTGGATGGATGAAGAGCAATTACCTTGGATAAAACAATTCGAGGGAAATTGGCATTCACTATCCGAAGTAGGTAGGCAGTTTGAAACTAGAAGATGGTGTTGGGATAGGTACATAGAATTAGCGAAACAAACTACTGGATTGGACTCAAAAAGCCTGCGAGGTCATGCGGTTTCCTTTACCAAAGGATTGCCAAGTGCCAAGAAAATTAGGTCTATCATGCATGGAAAGGTAACCAGAGAAGAATTTGCTCAGGCCACATCCGATTTTCTTTCTTCGCACAAA
>Ga0206681_10001480_pt1 | contig 10698 bp, 10 predicted proteins | sample M150012015metaG_FD_161048 | JGI IMG/M metagenome (GOLD analysis project Ga0206681, IMG submission 161048) | Ammonia-oxidizing marine archaeal communities from Monterey Bay, California, United States - M1 500m 12015 | ecosystem: Environmental > Aquatic > Marine > Intertidal zone | place: USA...
GCTAAGGGCCATGTCAATGGTTCTCTTCGTGCTTCAGCATATATGTATAACACCGAAGAAGAAGCAAAATTATTCAGTGATACTTTAGAAGAAATTGTTAATGCATTTAGTTGATTGTTATGTCGAAAGATAAATTACCTCCAGTTACTCCTTGGGGAGAAGTATTGGACCCTATTGATATCAGTGATGAGGAAGCGGTTTCACAACAAAACCAGCAACAATTTGAAGCGGAAATTAGAGATTCTAACATGTTTTATGATGACCAGCACTTGCACAAGGACCTTGCCCTTGTGCGGAAGATTGTAAGTTTTTCAGTAGTACTTACTCTCTTGCTAACAGTTGGATACATTGGTTCTGTATTGATGGAAGAGGGGATAATTAGCATTCGTCCAAGCGATTCTGCATTGAACTCTCAGACAAAATATCAAAACTTAATTGAATTTGACAATATGACTGCAACTGGAAAAGGAATTCGAGTGTGTATTGTTGATTCTGGCCTTGACAGGTCTCACGGTGATTTAGAGGGGATCAATCTGGTGGGATGGATGGATTTCGTAAATGGGAAATCTAACCCGTATGATGACCACGGCCATGGAACTAGTATGGCAGGAATATTGGTAGCAGATGGATGGATTGAAGGTATGGCGCCTAATGTTGAATTATTAGTTGCCAAGGCATTACAAAGCAATGGCTCTGGCGATGATGCTGATGTTGTAGCTGCAATAGACTGGTGTGTGGAGAATAGTGCACATATTATTTCTCTTTCATTGGGTGGTGCACCGGGCGCATTGCCGTTCTTTTTACAGAGTGGAAGGGATTCAGGCGATGCCGCAAATGATGCAATCGATAAAGGGATTTTCGTCATTGCAGCGGCAGGAAATGATGGAACAGATGATGATGGCGATGTTGCCTCTCCTGCTAGCGAAACTGCTGTAATCGCAGTAGGGGGAGTCACTTCAACTGGAACTATTTGGTCAGGTTCAAGTGTTGGAGATAATAACGGAAGGATTTTGCCATTACCGATATTATTACCACGTAATGACCCACACAAAAAGCCAGAAATTGTTGCCCCTGCATTTAGAGTTCCTGTGATCAATAATCAAGGGACTTGGTCCTTAGTTGACGGAACTAGCGCTGCAACCGTGTTCGTCACCGGTGCAATTGCACTACTGCTAGAGAACAATCCAGAACTCGCAGCCAATGGCACTCAAGGTAGTGCAAGTACGGTAAATGATGTAAAGCAATATCTCATGGACAGTTCAAAGATGCAAGATGGGCAAACTAGCCATGATGACTATTATGGATACGGCCTACTACAAATGGACCAATTATTAATTGCGGCTAATCCACCCGAATAATTCAGTTACGAGGGCGCTTCTTCCTTTTAGTTGGAGGTTGAACACCTTTCTTTATTTCACCTTGAGGTCGTTCAGGATTTGGATTATCACCCAATCTTCCTTCTTTCCAGGCTTGTCTTCGCTCTCTTGGTGTTCGTGGGGCAAAATATTCTGGTCGCGGAGGTTCATGGAGATACATTCTCTTAATATCCGCTGCCTTCACTGTTCCTTTCATAGTTCTTCCAGAGCCTGTGTGTATTGCACGAATTCTCCAAGTTGAATCATTGTGCTCAATAAGGTTCCCTCCTGTGTAAGTTGTTTCTTGAGGGACGATTAGAACATCTGCTTCCGAATCTTCTCCTCTTGTCATAGTAAGTTTGACACGAACTTTGTCCGTGCGAATTGCATTAATTCCCTTTACATCTATGGCGGTAGCATACTTTGCTTTTCTTCCTTCACCGACTAATATTTGATTGATTCTCCACAACATTTCTGATTGATCAAAAACATCTTCGACAATGAATTCTTCATCTTCATCCACTTCCAAAATAATTGTTTCTGATTCAGGGCCATCTGTTAATGTAAATGGAATGCTGATCAAAGCAGGTGGCCTAATATGCAGATTATGAATGTGCGAGCATTGTTCGCACTTCACTAAATAATCAAAGCCCTTACCTTTGGCTCTCTGTTTCAGAATCTCGTGACCTGTTAATTCGTCACATTCCTCGCAATGGGTGGCATTTTCGAGGACCTCTTCGACCTCGTAATCATCTTCGCCCCAATCGTCTTCCATAATGACCCCTAATTACAAGCGCCATGCAACTCATGTTTGAAGCCACCGCTTGGCGTGAAAACAAAATACGAGGCTTGAAAGGGTGGATATGTGAGGCCAAAACATGTCAGCAGATGAGAACGCAATTGCGCTCTCGAAGGATGAGGTATTGTCTTCAATTCTGTCGCCCGACCAAAATAGAAGTCGCGATGAACCTGCAATCGCAGCAAATATTTCTGCTCAATTAAGCCATATGGGCTTAGAGACTTGGTCAATATCGGTCATAAGACGAATAAGGGATGCAATTGGGAAAATTAGGCCTGATAGAATCATAGAAATTGGCGGGGGAATCGGTCATCGTTCTGCTTGGATATTTGATTTGATTGAGCACGATGATTGGCAACCAACTCGTTATGACATAATTGAAAATGGGGCTAAATTTGGAGTTATTATTCATCGCTTGATGACTAGATATATGGCAGAAAGTTGGACCAAAATAGTTGTAGGAGATCTAGATTCTTTGATAGCCGAAACAAATGCTTGGAATGCTGCTTCAAAATCTGGGATTGAGGTTGGAGATTCACCAATCCAATCTCAGGCAGATGTTATTATCGTTGATTGTAATGGGGAAAATGTAGCTCACCAAGTTGAGCAAATGCTGCCATTACTGGCTAAGGGCGGGGTATTATTTACCTTAGAACCTCTTGTTCCAGCAGGAGATATTGCTGAAGATGATAAGGCAGGAATGGCCGTTGTTGAGGGATTTAACTCTTGGATTAATCTAATACACTCAACTACTGAAACCCATCACATTGCGTTCAATCCTTTATTTGGAGGAACATTGGTTGCATTCCTTGAAAAGTGATTAAGGCCTATTGGTCCAAGGCATAACAAATGCTTTAGCAATTTGCGTACCGATTGTGGGATTCTCTTGCAATCTCCTAATGCTATATTCATACCACTTTTCACCATATGGAATGTAAACTCTTGTTCGGTGTCCTTGCTTTGCTAATTTTCTGCGCAACGGGCCTCTAACTCCAAGTAACATTTGAAATTCATAACCAGGCCCTTTATGAGGTCGTTTCGGGCCTGCATTTATTCTTGGGTCTTCAATATTTGGACCCATTTCTCGCGATTTTAGAGAGGCTAAAGCGTGCTTAATTACGGGAATATCATGACTGGCAATGGCAGTATAGGCACCTGCATCTAACATTCTGTCAATACACGTATTTGTAGCTTCAACTATTTGTGAATAACTTGTATGAGATATTGAATCCGGTTCAAGATATATCCCCTTACAGATTCTATAATCTGCGAAGGTGGACAACTTCTGCTGTAAATTATTTATGTCATCGGGGGTTCTAAACAATCTTCCTTGCAATACTGTTCCGACATTGGTAAAGCCTTTTTCGTGCAAATCAATCACGACTTGTATTGTATCGCTAGTCACTCTATGGTCTTCCATATCAAGGCGAACGAACATATCATGTTGTTTTGCCATAGAAACTAATTCCTCAATATTTTTCATACCTTTATCTTTGTCAATTAACAATCCGAATGCTGTCGGTTTGATACTTAGATTGGCATCCAAATTATTTTTGGCTATTGCCTTAACAACTTCAACATATTCTGCCAGGAAATATTCTGCCTCTTGCATCGAAGAAATATCCTCGCCGAGTACATCTATTGTAAAACAAGCCCCTTCTGAGTGAAGGCGCTTCATAACATTAACAGCACCTTCTAAATTTGGCCCTGCAACATATCTTTTAGACACCCAACCTACAAACCACTTCGGCATTCGCATGGTAGTGGCAACTATCATGCGAGAGAATAGTCCAACCATGATGTCACCCTAACCTATTGCATGTGTCGGCGATTCTTGAGTATTTTGTTCACCACTTGTGCCCTATACCAACATCTCAAGAACAGACTTTGAGTTGAGTAAAGGAATTTCTAATTCTGTTGCCCTATCGCGAATTGCTTGTCTCTGCCATCCTTTGAATGATTTTTTATCCCATGAAAAGATGATTTTTCCACCAGGGAATGCCTTTCTTGTTGATTTTACAGCAGCATCAATCGAATTTTTCCACTGACCCTGTACTACCTCACCTTCAGACTCTGGTGCAATGAATGGTAGAGCATAATTTGCAAGCATATGTCCTATCCAAATACCCTCGTTTAGACCGAGTAAATTCCCTCTCGGCGCATAGTGCCCCCCTCCCAAAGTAATGACTACCAGTTCTCCTGAATTTTTTGATTCATCCCATTGGCCGAACCCTGAACCTCCGTCCAAAGCAAGCCCAGAATAAATTATCCCTGCCAGTAAATCAGCAGCACCTTGATGATGCCAAGTTTCTGCAGTAGAACCAACTTCAATGAATAATGAAGGCGATGATAACCATGGCCCATGGTGAGTTACCTCAAGAGAGAGTTCAAAACGCTTCAAATCATTCTCCTTATCGCTGGCCTGAATGGAATTTGTCAGGCGGTTTAATTCTCTCCACCATGATGCAATCCTTGGGTTAGGAGGTGGTGCATCTCCTGCCCTTCCACCATAGCGAACCTCTTCACCATCCACTACGCCAGTAATTCCGATTGGGTGAATTGTAAGTGATGCTTGCCCACTTGCTGCTGCGTGGCGTGAAGGAAATATTACCTCGCTGACAAGTTCTCCAGTTTCATTTTGCCATCTGAGATCTAAGTCGTCTTCAAACAAAACCCCGTCCGGCAGTATCCACATTCTCACATTACTCAGTGAATATGCAATATTACCCTCAATATTTGGCAGGGAATCCCATTGCCCCATTTCAAGCAATTTATCGGCTTGATTGGTAGAAGCGATATCACCACCACTGACGATGATTAGAATGATGTTTTGCCCTGCCACGAAATTAGCCAGATACCACTGACATTTCATTGCTATGCGCCAAAGGTTTGACAACCATCGAATGTTTAGATGATGATATGGCAATTGAGACTCCCCCGCAACTGCCATTTATACCGAGTCGTATTTTACAACTTGAAGAAGGATATTTGGCGATAGGACATGATGGGGAGATATTGCGACTAAATCCAAACTTGTCATATTCAAATGAACCTGTTAATCCATTTCCAATTTCAATTGAACAGGCTTGCATCATTGGCAACAGTTTGGTCGCTACATGGTTGGATGCAGAATTAATGCTAGCGAGAATGGCGTCGATAAATTTGGACAATAAATTATTAGAAGGCCCAACAAGAGCAGATTTGAGAATTCAAAAATCACTGGAAACAGCCCTTCATCCAGCCGGCAACTCATGGTCCAGAGTTTTGGATTCTCAGCCTCTCGCATTGTCAACAGATGGTGAGCGAATCGCATTCGTACTATGGAAAAAAGGAATTTATTGCTTAAATGCTGACTCTAGTGAAAAATGGAGAAGTCCTCCACCAGTGTGGCCAGAAGTTAGCAGTATGCCGAGGGGCGACGAAACCGTTTGTATGGATTTTATCGGCTCCGAGATACATATTTGGTGTGCTGCTGGCGGTAGATTGGTTCTAAATGCTGATGATGGAACAATTATCAGAAATGAAGTAGTTGAGATTGATGCAGTTGTGGAAAATGTGTATAGAGAGTCGCAGCAGGAATTAATTTGTAGCAATAATGGTGAAGCTTTTCACTTGACAGACAATCAATTGAGGATGCAAACTGATATCACAGGGCCTATTCAAAACGCAATCTGGGATTCTGCATTAGGTGCGTGGAGAATTTCGGGTTGGAGAAAAGAAGTATTATTGCTCGATGAGCCAACTATTTGTGAATTTTCCGAAATACCAGTGCATTGCCTAAAGATTGATGGGCAATGGTGGAATTTATTCAATGATGGCAATTGGAAATTATCCAATCTATGAATATTTTCTATTCACTCGTTAGACTCAGTGTGTCCGCAACGACCACAAGATTTGCGGTCTTTGTGATTGGCAAGGAATACACCTGGGCCACATGAAGGACAGAATTCTGCGTTACGAATTAGAGTGCCGTCATCAGCAACGGAATACTTGGACCACTTTGCTCCAGATTTTGGACCGTCAGCCATCATTCGTCACCTCCTTCTTCTGCTACTTCTTCCACTACTTCTTCCACTACTTCTTCCACCTTCGCTTCAACCGCTTTTTTAGTTGAAGAACTGCCGGTTCGTAGTGATTCATGACGCTTGAAGATATAGTCAGGTTCTACCTTCATGGCATCTTCACTAGAATATATGAAAGCCAGTCCTGTGGTTAGTGGTTGCCCAAATCTTGTATTGCAATCCTTTACAATGATCAATTCAGGATTGGAGCCCGGTTCTAGGGTCTTTACCAAATTCATTACATCCTTGCGTGAAGGTGTTGCTTTGCCAATATGCTGCCACTTGAAACTTATTTCAACTCTGTTAAGTATTTTATTTTCGGTTCTATCTACTATTTCCATATCAATCATCTCCTATCAGTTGATATTCACTTTTAGAGCATATTTTCCAGGCAGCTCAACCTGTAGTCGCTTAGCAATCTCTGATCTATTAGGTTGCATGATAATTACATATCCGTTCCAATCGCTTGAAACTCTAGATGATGGATGACGTGGACATTGGTCAACGCCGTCCGCTAATACGAGGTGACATTCACCGCATGCTGATGGATTCTTTGCCATATCAAAACACCTCACTCAGAACCTTTTTCTGCATCTTCCATCAACCACTCGTGGCAACCTAAACCTGGTTGCTTACTGGTTAGACCAATCTTTGAGCGGCGAGGATCACTTGTATCAGGTGAAAGTGAAACGATTCGGGAACGGACAGATGAACCGACTCCGATTCTGCGACCGCTTACTCGCCCTTCTATCCATCCCATTCCAACATTGGATTCGACCATCTCTTCCAAAATTTGAGACTTGTGAAGAAGGGCTTCCATAGGACCGATACGTACGAATGCACCAAAATCATTGACTTCGGATACTGCACCTTCAACGATTTCATAATCGTCCATACAGAAAAGTACTGCGTCAAAACTTACACGTTGGTAAATCGCACCATCTCCGTGAATAATTCGGCCTCTTCCAATTGGCTTGTGATTATTTGTTACAAGAATGAAGCGATTGTCGTCATCGAAACGGCCTTCAAAAGCAGTCATTGCGAGTCGGTCGATGTGTTGGTCAAGGGATTGACCCTTTCGCATATATTCTGCAGGAATACGGATTGTATCCTCCTTGCTTACGACTTTGTACATATTTTCACCTCTCCGCTTTCTTTTCTACCGTGGCAATAGATGAGGCGGAGGGGCGCAGTGACCCATTCCGTCCTTCACCGGCTGTTGCCTCGGGAGAGAAGTTGTGCGAATTCGTTCTCGCCACCGACGACCCCTATTTAATTCAAACTGTTGATAACGCAATACTGCGAACAATAATTGCACCACAAAATTAGCCCTTTGGCGGGAGTTTTTCGGTGGGCAAATTGATGCATAGGAGGTACTCTCAAGCATAACCCATAACAACCCCCACTGTCCACATCCTTCCGATGTCAGAGCGTATGCTGTCTTTACGACGGGGACAAGTGGTGGTATTAGTGCCCCTATTACTCTTGATATTGACTTCATTATCACCGATAATAACCTATCAAAATAGAGTCTCAGAATTACAAGAAAACGACCAATCAATGAATGTTTCAGGACAACCATGGGACCAATTAAGTCAGCCATGGGCTCAATATGGGCGGACTGCAACACATAACGGAACAATGCCTTTGCATTCAGTAAATGGAGGACCGGGACAAGGAAATGTTAGTGACATTAGTGAATATGGAATTATTGATTCACCCGTAGTAAACTGGCAGGCGTTTGATAATAACGATGGTTCCGATGCATACGGTTCTGTAATCGGCGATTTTTCAAATTCAATTACTGCCCCAGAAGCTGCAAAGGAAAGATGTGGACAAGGTGATTTATTTGCAGTTCTAATCCTAAGCGAGTCAAATGGAAATGGTTTTGATAGTAAACTTACAATTATTTCTGGCGATGATGCAAAAACAGCATGGCAGGTGAACTTAGGTGAAACGAGGACAATTAGGTCTACCCCCGTTATTTTTGATGTTGATGATGATGGGAGAATGGAGATTGTTGTCACATACGATACCGATGCCGCGCTTGTTGTTGAAATGTGGTCTCCTGAATTAATTTGTTCTGAATCTGGTTGGCAAACTAGCGGGCATAGCAATGAAAAACTATGGTCGTATTCAAATGCTGATTACAGAATTGGAATCACTAGCCCGCACCTGCCAACCTCACAAAGCGATCACTATTCAGTCACTCAACCTCTATTAGCAGATTTATCTCTTGATGGAACTCCAGAACTGGTCTTAGCACTAGTCGATGACAATACCAATGACCCTACACTCGTCGCATTACCCTTGACTGCAAATTCTGCACCCGTAGCAGATTGGGAAGTGGCTCTCGATAGAGGGACTCATCCCAGCGACCCTACTTGGGCTGCTTTGGATTCGACTAATACCGCTGTTGTTCTAACCACTATCGATTCTAGTACTGGAAGTATGTGGATATGGAGAGTTGATGGTGCTACTGGTTCATTGGATTGGGAACGTGTTGCTATTCAAGGAACTGATTACGATGAGGATGCGCCACGACTACGCTTGCCAGGGCCAGTGATTGCGCAATTGGATAATGATGATGCACCTGAGATGATTTTGACCGTTCCTACAGATGCAAATGGAAGAACTAGTGGCCAGGGAGCTAGATTTATCGGAATGGAAATGACATCCACAGATGAAATATTCAACTTTAGAGCACCAAACGGATATGCAGACGCACAGCCATTGGTTGTTGACACCGACGATGATGACATACATGACAGATTATGCTGGGTTACTTGGTATTCGGAATCGTCGTTTAATTTCAACCGTAAAGGTATGGTTGGTTGTCATGATATTTCATTGCAGACCCCACTCAAAGAATGGTCTCGTGACATGCAGAGAGGGGCGGGAACTGATAATGATGAAATTGCTGTTTCACCACCGATATGGATGGATTTAGATGGCGATTCAACACCGGAAATAATTGTCGCATTTGGCAAGAGATTGTGGGCTTTTGATGGAGTTAGTGGTGCCTCTGCTGACATATCAAATGCTTGGTCTAGCCCTCTTTCCCTGCCGCACAGAGCATGGGCAGCGCCTGCAATCGCTGACATGGATGGTGACGGAACTCTGGACATTTTGATAGGAGATACTCTTGTTTCACAAAGAGCAACTGACCTTGCACCTTTGGCAGATGGGCGGGGGATTAGTTTCAACCCAGCACAAGTTGACCCTGGCCAACAAGTGACAATCACTGGTCAATTTTCCAATTTCGGAACAGCAACCAATGATGATAGTGTAGATGCTGTAATATTGGTAAATGGAATTGAGGTTAAGCGACAAAGATTTGACGAAGTCAAGCCGATCGCACCGAGTGGTGAAGGTGGCCCTCAAACATTCAGCGTAGATATTACTGCTGAACTGGGAATACACAATGTAGAGTTGAGGTTAGATATTAACAGCAACATTACTGAAGCACGGGAAGATAATAATATCGTGACGAGCGAATTAGTTGTTGTCGAGCCTTATGTTGTAAGAATTGACATTCCAAGTGAAAATCAGCGCATTTCTCCGGGCTCTAATTCCCAAATTGCAATTGATTTTACCGCAATTGGTTCAAAAACTTCTGATTGGACTGTTACTTGGGACGATTCAAACTTACCAAGTGGATGGACTTTTGATGTAGACTCTGCTTCGACAACCAATCCTAATTTACAACCAAATAGCCCACATCAAATCCTTTTTGATGCGAGTATTCCTTCTAGTGCATTAGGGGATGAAAATTCATTCGTTGATATTACTGTGACATTGGATAGTGATACCAATATCTCGTTTACAACTAGATTGCCGATAGAAGTCTTGCGTACACGTGGACTATCCATTGTCGGCCCTGATGGTCTTGCCCTATCACAAGGTGTTGGACGGCCTGGGTATGATGCTTCAGCCTGGATAATGGTTGAAAACTTGGGTAATGCACATGAATCTTCAACATCAATTGATTGGACTGCACCTTCTTGGGGCGGGACTCCTTCATTGCGAACTGCAGATGGAATTGAAGTGTTTTCCCTAGATTTGGATCCAAATGAAAAGGTAGAATTATTCGCCACACTCCATGTTGATTCGATGACTCAATTGGGAAGTTCTACATCCACTGCACTGACTATTTGTATAGGCAGTGGCAGTGAAACAATTTGTGAAAACATGGACATTAATTTAACTGCAAGTGCCGTAGTAGTTAGCCCAATACATAGTAGAACTCTTCCAAATGTAACCTTAGAATGGAGTGTTAATGCTGATTTACCAGCAAGCGGTCATCTTGAGTGGAATATGGCAGCCGCCCAGATGATTCATAGTAATTGGATTTGGTCTGCAAGTGGCGACTTAACGATTAATGGAAATACATTAGAAATGGATGGTGTTGGAAATTCAGAGGCTGTTGGCACATTGTCGGTCATCTTGCCAGTTAATGCACTACCAGCACGACATACGTTCC
>Ga0206681_10001484_pt1 | contig 10684 bp, 13 predicted proteins | sample M150012015metaG_FD_161048 | JGI IMG/M metagenome (GOLD analysis project Ga0206681, IMG submission 161048) | Ammonia-oxidizing marine archaeal communities from Monterey Bay, California, United States - M1 500m 12015 | ecosystem: Environmental > Aquatic > Marine > Intertidal zone | place: USA...
GCAGAGAAGCAAGGAGTTGCTGAATACAACGCAATGGTTTTCTCCACTCTAGGTTCCAATAAACGGCCTTCTTCGAGGGTGGTTTATTTGCGTGACTTTATTGATGATGGCCTGGTATTTCATACTAATTACAATAGCCGAAAAGGGCTTGAGGTGTCAGAGAATAATCTTGTGGCCCTTAACTTTTTCTGGAAGGAGCTTGAACAACAGGTCCGAGTTGAAGGGATAGTGGAGCTTGCAAGTAATCAGGTATCTGATGCGTATTTCAAAAATAGACCACGAGAAAGTCAGCTGGGAGCTTGGGCATCGGATCAAAGCGAATGTATATCCAGCAGAGCTTTCTTGGAGAATCGGGTGAAAGAATTTGAGAAAAAATTTGAGGGTTCGGATATTCCACGCCCTCCCCACTGGGGAGGATATGTCGTCACCCCGGATTATTATGAATTCTGGCAGGGGAGAAAAAGCCGGTTACATGATAGAATCGTTTATGAACAAGGTGCAGATGGCTGGAAAAAAATCAGAATAGCCCCTTGAATCCAACTATTTTCGAAGCATACTTTAACAAATTCTCTTTTCGGGGTCCTCTGATCGACAGGGCTCCGGATGCAAACTTGGGTATTGTAGTTGTTATTCCGTGCTATAATGAACCCGAAATTGAATCTGCAATTTATTCTTTGAACAAGGCAGAAGAACCGTGCTGTTCGGTGGAAGTAATTGTAGTGGTCAACCAAGCCGAATCGGCGGATCAGGCTGTAAAACTACAGAATCTGAATTCTCTTGAAAAATTGGATTCAATTGCCGCCGAAACATGGTTTGAACTTCATTTACTACCGGAATTGAACCTTCCCGATAAACACGCTGGTGTCGGACTTTCGCGAAAAATAGGCATGGATGAGGCTCTGCGACGGTATTCAGCACTATCTAAGAATGGTATTGTTGCTTGTTTTGATGCAGATTCGAAAGTGGAGGAGAATTATTTTATAGAGCTTGAATCCGTATTTAAGCAAAATGTTTCGGGATGCAACATATATTTTGAACACGACCTAAATGGCCCGGACGTACTCGTAAACGAAGCAATAACGGATTATGAACTTTTTCTGCGTTATTACAATCTTGCGATTAACTATGCTGATCTTCCCTATGGATATTTTACTGTTGGATCCAGCATGGCTGTAACCTGTGAAACGTACATAAGAGTAGGAGGGATGAATAAACGTAAGGCGGGAGAAGACTTTTACTTTTTACATAAGGTAATCCAATTGGGTAATTTCAAGGAAGTAACATCTACCACTGTATTTCCGAGTTCACGGGTTTCTGATCGTGTACCTTTTGGAACCGGGAAGGCAATTAAATCCCGCTTGGAGAGTGACAACGAACATTTGGAGACGTATCCATTGGATGGGTTTATTCAACTCAAGGAATTCGGAAGAAAGATCAGATGCTGTGATTTGGACAATTGGCCCGAAGACCTAAAACGTTTCTTGCCTGAAAATTTCAAGAATTCACTTAAGAAAATAAGGTCAACTCATAAATCACAGGAAAAATACAATATAGCAGCCTTTCAGCTCTTCAATGCTTTTCAGGCATTGAAATTTCTCCATTTTAAAAGAGGTCAGGGCTTTTCGGTAAAATTGAATGATGCGGTAAAAGAGTTGTCTAGAGAGATGGATCTCGACTTTCACGAGTACCATTCAAATCACGAACTTTTGATGTTTCTGAGAAGGGTCGATCGACAGAAACTGCATAGATCAGTGCATGTTCAGGATTAATCAGTGCCTGTACCAACTGGAAGTCGGGTGCCGAGATAGCCATGGAGATATTTAATATTTGGCCTTTCGCATGAACTATTACTGGCAGAGCGCTGTTACTTGTAGACGGATAATACGAGGCCACTATGGAAAAATAATAGTAGGTAATGGCGCAATGACTCTGAAATTGTCAGAATAATGATTGCTAAAGAGGTCATGTGGCAAAATAAAGTGTGGAATACTTGTCTAAAATCATACATTTTCATAAATTAAGGTCGGATTTTATACGTTACCCTCTATTACCTAACTATATTTGCCGAGTTTACGAAACTGATATAAACACAAACCATATATTAAATAAACTACTTACGCCATGTTTAAATTTATAACACCACTAGTTACGATTAGCCTATTTACCTTATTTTTCACTTCCTGTAATAAGACACCAGTCGATGAATTGGAAGAGAGTTTCGAGTATAACTTCAATCAAGACGGAGATAGGGCAATAGTCACAACCTTGAAACAGTTGGGGTTTGACGATCAAGGAATACCTGGCAATACTGAACCAAGACCATTTTGTTATAATACCGGAGGAAACTGTGTTTGCGCCGTGGACGTGGATACGGATGTAGCCGCAAGCTTAGGAAGTTTGGATATCGCTATAAAGAATGAGGCTCAGCAGGAGTTCTTTAACGTGAATCACTATGGAGATGTGTTTAACTTGCCTGATTACGACATTGTTGAAAAAGTTCAGGACAGGTTAGAGAAAGGAAAGTTATTCTTTAAAAAGGTGGAGACTGGCCGTGATGTGTGGTATTTTGCTTCTAAACCACAGCACTTGCACAGAGAAGGAGAAGACTTTATGAGTAGAGCAGTTCTATCTGTTCCGATTGAGAATGCGAACAGCACTCATGGGGAGCATTGATAGAAGAAGATCAGGGCTTTTCACCCTTTCCATATTAGTTTTATTGATTTTTTCAAAATGTGATTCATCACCTGATTTCAAGTTGAGTCCAGTGTTTAACGGGACCTTGTTTGAATGTAAGGTTTGGAATGCAGTTCCAGGGGAATTTGGTCAGGAAATCGGATGGACCACTTATGGTGGGGAGAATTGTATCTACTATTTGACAGGCGAAGCACAGATCATGCTGTATAGCTTCAATGGACAGGTAGATTCAATAAGAATTCCACCTTCGATTAAAAAGAGAGTAGGAATTGCACCTGGAGAGGTCATCGGCTATTGCATTACCAATGATTATATTTGGATCAATTCTCCAATGATCGACTCAATATATAAGCTCTCGATCGATCTTTCGACAATAGCAGCATTCCATGTTAATATTAACGATGTCGAATCCAATTCTGACTTAAACAAAGGGCTGGGATTGATCAGCTGTAAAAGGCACCAGGTAAAGAAATGTGGCGAGTATATTTTACTGCCAATACACCAACATTATACGAATTCAGAGATCAGGGATCAGGTTCCATCAAATTACTGTACGATAGGAATGTTTGAGCAGGATTCGAAGTCGGTGAGATTAAATAGTGAGTTTGCACCTCTTCCAACCGGTTATTATGCTCAAAACATGTATTTCAACACCTCTTCTTATTGTGTAAAAGGTGACACTGTAATTGTAAATTACCACTATAGTGATTCGGTGGATTTATACTACAAAGGTAATTTGATTAGTAGAGTTGAAATGAAGAGTTCAAAAAGTGCCGGGTTTAGCGGGCTACAGGGACCATCCCTGGACATTATGGCTGTGAAGGAACATCAGATGCAACACCCTAGATATTTGGAAACAGTTTATGATATTCATAGAAATTTATATTACAGAACCTTTCTGGTGGAGTCAAAAAACGAACTAGGAAAAATAATTCCACATGAGAAATGGAGATTGCTTGTATATGACCAAAAGCTTAGACTTGTAAATGAATTTGAATTTAATTGCATGGACCTGAGTCCGTCTACACTTTTTATTGTAGAGGAAGGAATCCTGCTTAGGGATTTCAGCAGTTTTGATTCAAAAATGCCTGAAACAGCTAAATTTGAGCTATTGACATGGGAAGAAAAAGAAATCTGACTGTCCTGGCTTGTATAACCGGATTATTTTTGGGTTGTAACGGGGGAGGTTCAAAGAAGGCCAATCCGTCGGTTACCGTTAAGTTTAAGGCATATTTAGAAGATGCTTTCAACGAGGAAATACTAGAAGAGGAGCATTTCTACCTTTTTACAACGGAAAAAGTCTGTGCGCTTTGTGTCGGGAATCATTTTTCTTCTTTCAAAGAATTTCAGAATAGGTTGAACAAGAAAGACTTAACTGTAATTTCAGATTTTCCATGTTCTAAAAGACTAGACAGTAGCCTAATTGAGGTATGTCGATATGACTCTTTGGGCCTCTTTAATAATTATTCATTCCCAAAATCATACCTGACTTTCTATAGAACAAAATCCAAAATGGTTCAGTCGTACGCATTCTACAAACAATCTGCTAAATTTATGGAGTTTGTAGAGGAACATGACCGATTATTGAAGTGAGATCATTAGAAGAGATAGTAAAGCTGTCCGTGTTCTGCACTTCGGTTTTGTCAAGCCAGCCTATTCTTCTTCACTCGTAGCAGCAGCAACTTCCACTTCTTCAGCTTTCGCCGCTTCCACTTCTTCAGCTTTCACCTCTTCCACTTCTTCAGCTTTCGCCGCTTCCACTTCTTCAGCTTTCACCGCTTCCACTTCTTCAGCTTTCACCGCTTCCACTTCAGGAGCTTTCACCGCTTCCACTTCAGGAGCTTTCACCGCTTCCACTTCTTCAGCTTTCACCGCTTCTACTTCAGGAGCTACTTTTGTTTTGGGAGCTTTCGTTTTTTTTGCAGCTGTTTTTTTCGGAGCAGCCTTTCTCTTCTTCTTCTTTACCACAATTGTTTTCGTGGTCTTTTTTCTCGGACGCAATACTCCGTATGAGCCTGAGGTCCTCTTCCCTCGTTTTGTTTTTTTATCCCCTTTCCCCATTACTATTTCAAATTTATTTGTTATTGTTAACTTATAGGGGGCTAAAATATAAAATATAGTAGAACTATGTAATTTACAATTAGGGATTTTCCCGGAGATAGCGATCCTTAATTGGATGTGCAGATTTAATGGTCTTCATGGTCCATTCATACATGAGCTCTACTTTCTCTTTTTCCGAAAGCCTGAAATTTATGTTCTCACTTCTTAATCTTTTTGAGACTTCAGCCATCAGCAATGCTGCAGATACAGAAATGTTAAAGCTCTCGTTAAACCCATACATTGGGAGGTATATATGTCTGTCAGCTAAATCCAGTGCTTCTTTTGTTAGTCCCGATAGTTCTGTTCCAAACATGAAAGCAGATTTGCTTTCAAGCGGGATATCAGCTATAGTGCTGGTTTTTACATGAGGAGATGTAGCATATACAGTATAGCCCTTAGACCTGAGATGGTTGATGCAGTCTGAAGTATTATTTGCCTTTTCCGAATATTTATGCACGTGTAACCACTTTGTGCTACCCATGTCAATTTCTTTGTTCAGTTTGTATTCATTCCTGTTTTCAATAATATGGATGTCTTGAATTCCGAAACAATCACAGGATCTCAGTATTGCACTGGCATTATGGGTTTGATACAAATCCTCGAGAACTATGGTGGCATGTCTTGTCCTTTCTTCAACGATCGATAAAAACTTATGTTTTCTTTCTTCCGTTAGGAAGCTGAACATATATTCGAAAAGATCAAGTCTCATTTTAAAGAAAAGGTATAAAAAAAGCTCTGCCCTTACTAAAGGACAGAGCTTTAATAGAACTAATTCGGAATTAGTTCACTTTCTTAGATAAGTCAGAACCTGCTTTAAATCTGATTACATTTTTCGCAGCTATTGCTATTTCTTTACCTGTTTGTGGATTTCTTCCTTTCCTTGCTGCCCTTTTTGAAACTGTGAAAGAACCGAATCCTACTAGTGAAATTCTATCTCCCTTCTTGAGCGCTTTTGTTGTAGTTTCACAAAACGCATCCAATGCTCTTTTGGCGTCTGCTTTAGATAGTCCTGAAGAAGTAGCCATTCCTTCAATTAATTCAGCTTTATTCATTTTATTTATTTTTAAGTTAATTATAATGAAATTTCTTTTGCTTTTGTGCAAAACAAATATAGACTTAATCCCAAGCCTGTCAAGGGTTTCAGGACTCAAACGATTGATTTGTTAATAACTACGGGTTATTGTTAACAATGGACTAAACGAGAGCCGATTTAGACAATCTGGGCTACACTATTCGTTATTTTTAAAGACCCGATCTTTCCCTTTAAACTCAGGGGATTGCACCGAAATTACCTTTAATGGAACATCAGAAGTAACGGTTACACCATGCCACGTGTCTTTTGGTATAGTAATAAGATCTCCTTTTACTATTGACTTGCTTTCTTGGCCAATTGTAAAATCACCAGCTCCTTCTACGACTAAAACATGTTCCGTGTGATTGACATGCTTGTGCATTTTGACCTTCAGCTTTACCCAGATTGCAAATGTGCTGGACAAACTATCTGAGCTGAGTTTTTTCGCATAAATGTTAGGGTAGCTGACAGAATCGGGCTGAATGGTGCGCATCGAGTTAAATTGTGAAAATGACCCGAAGGAGACCATCATTAATGTAAGTATTGCTGTAAATCGGTTCATATTGCTTTCCAGTTATGATTAATGTGAGTGCCACGGAGAAAATCATCTACGTGCATTTTCCTTTTGCCCTCCATTTGTAATTCAATGATCGAAATGTAACCGTCTGTACAATATATCTTTAGATCGCGGTTCTCCGTTTGTATTGCGCCTGGCTCTTTTGAGTGCTTCGTTTCCGTGAATTTGGCTTCAAATATTTTAAAGGATAATTTAACATCCTGGTCTGTTTGAAGAACGGTCCACGCACCGGGCAGTGGACTTAGACCTCTGATTAAGTTGCAAATTTTATTGCAGTTCAATTTCCAGTCAATTTTACAATCTTGTTTAAAGATCTTTGGCGCCTCTTTAAGCTCACCGCTTATAAGCGTATGTTGAGCTACTCCGCCGGCGTCACCGTTGCAGACAGAATCATACGTATCGGCGATTAGATCGGACCCCATTATTGCCAATTTGTTATGAAGCTCACCAGCCGTCATTCCTTGTTCTATTGGCGTAGACTTTTGCATGATTATATCGCCGGTATCGATTTGATGCTGAAGGAAAAAGGTGGTCACTCCTGTTTCGCGTTCTCCATTTATTATGGCCCAATTTATTGGAGCGGCTCCTCTGTATTTGGGGAGGAGAGAGGCGTGGAGGTTTATGGTTCCCATGGAAGGCATGCGCCATACAGCTTCTGGCAGCATTCGGAATGCAACGATAATTTGAAGCTCTGCTTTGTATTCTTTTAGTTCGGTTAAAAAAACCTCTGCTTTCAAATTTTCGGGCTGTAGGGTCGGTATCCCGTTCAGATCAGCGTACTTTTTAACTGCCGATTGATTGATCTTCCGGCCTCTCCCTGAAACTTTATCCGGGGCAGTAATTACACCAACAATGTTCACCCCATGGTTTATTAGCCGGTCGAGAGTGGTAACGGCAAATTCAGGTGTCCCCATGAATATTACTCTAGGCTTTTTCATTGATCCACTTGAATTACAAGTCCTTTGAGATATTCACTTTCAGGGTGAAACATATTAATAGGGTGATCTGCAGGTTGATGAAGCTGATGCAGAATTCTAATTTTTCGCTTTGCCACTATAGCTGCCGCTGCTATTGTATTTTTAAATAGCTCCTTGTCAACCACCTGGCTGCAAGAAAAAGTAAAAATGAGCCCGCCTGGTTTAATTTGTTCTATTGCTCTTGCATTTAGTCTCTTGTAGCCCTGGACAGCCTTGTGTTTTGCGTCTCTGTGTTTTGCGAAAGCAGGAGGATCCAGGACAATGATGTCATAATCCGAGTTTAAATTCTTAATGAAGTCCATAGCATCGGCAGTTATGCAATTGTGTCGTGCCGCCAGGTCCGGATAATAGGCAACATTCTTTTCTACGAGATCCATAGCTTTCTGAGAACTATCTAACGAGTCTACTTGCTTGGCGCCAGCAGCAAGTGCATAGATTGTGAAGCCCCCGGAATAACAAAATGTATTGAGAACAGTTTTATTCCGCGAGTAATGGGCGATCAGCTTTCTGTTTTCTCTTTGGTCTATGAAAAATCCCGTTTTCTGTCCGGTTATCCAGTTCACATAAAAGTGATTTCCATTTTCTAATCCTTCCATTTCCGAAGAACTTTCTCCATGCATATATGCATTTTCCATCTCCTTGGCATATTCTTTTGGGAGTGTTTCTGAGCTCTTGTTGTAAATAGATCTGACGAGACCATCTGTACAATTCTTTAGGGCTTCACAAATTTGTTCAATCGATTTGTGCATGCCAATACTGTGGCACTGGATGATCGCTGTACCATTGTAATAATCGATTACTAAACCAGGTAGATGATCTCCTTCTGCGTGTACCAGCCTGAATATATTGGTGTCCTTAGAATCGATCAAGCCGATCCTCTTTCGTACTGAAAATGCAGCTTTTATTCTATCATCCCAAAATTTTTGATCAATTGGCTCATGTTCAAATGACAACATTCTGGCCGCGATTGAGCCACTCGAATAATGCGCTTTACCGAGTAATCTTTCTTTGTTGTTGAGAACAGTTACAACATCTCCATCTTCAACTCCTGGCGATATCGACTTGATCGCTCCCGAAAAAACCCAGGGATGAAAGCGTTGAAGTGACCTTTCTTTTGTTGGCTTAAGCTTAATGGACTTGTTTAACATTGGTGCAATATTACTAATGATATTCAAAAACACCTTTTTCAAATGAATCTTTCCTATGTTTGGAACATGAAAAAGACTATTTATTTGTTGGCTGGAGCTCTTTTTTTCGTTGGGTGTGGTGCTTTGGAAGAGAAAACAAAGAATAAAGTGGCCATAGAACAACTTTTGGAACAGTTCATTGCCTGTAAAGAAGCAAATAGTGATGAACGAAGAGCTTGTAAGCAGTATACCTCAGAAGCGATATGCAAATACAATGGCATCAGTGATTTCGAGAATAGCGATGGTACTTATCTGGAGTATCAGGATCTGTTTGTGGCAATTACAGACAGTCCTCATTGGAATTTCTTAGGCACTGCGGATGATCAGGACGTTCTTGATAATGCACAAGATCTCGCTAACAGGGGATTCCCGGTTGTGTGTATCGACGCAAAGGACAAACATAAATTTGCGGTTCTTATTGTTGAAGGTGAACTCTCAAATTCGAAAAAATGGGGGTTAAAATGTCCTAATTCTGCTGCATTTTTCCCTTCAAAAAGGCCGGAGCCGTATATTAACAAAACATTGAACTACGCGTTTAAAAATCCAAAAGGGCTGGAAATTTTTGTTAAAAAATAGTGAGTATTTCAATAGCTCATGTTTCTAATAAGCCGAAAGTAATTGTTTGGTTTTCAATCGGTATAACGTTTCTTGAACCCTTCAAATTTCTCTCTGATCTCTTCACTGTTAATTCTATTGCAGTCAATTCCTTTCAGAATTCGCTTGATTTCTTTCTCGTCAGGAATGTCACTTTGCTCAATACGTTCAATTCTTTCTAGCTTGAGGAGCAATGAGTTTTTATTCATGTCGAGCTCCGTCATACGAATTTTATATAGCTGGGCTAGGTGGTCATCAAACAGCATTTTATGACCATAAAGCAAGATCTGACCAATGACCAGATCCTGTGCTTGGTCCCAGGCCTTGTTAGTTATCAACTTCTTAAATTTATCAATGTACAATGTGCTGTCGGATTGTTTCCAGTGCTCGGCAGACGGGTTGAGGTAAACGCTGTCGCGTAAATAAGATGCAATATTTAGAGTATCTATAGTGCCGTTTGCCAGAGTCTTTTTTGACAACAGGATAAGTAATTTCAGTTTCATTTCAGGTTCTAGATGGACAATTTGATCTACTCGGTATCTTACATAGTTCTGTGTACTTTCTCCTGAATTGATGTAGTGCGTCAAAGCATTCAGGTTATCCGAACTAAAAAAAGCACTATCACCTTTAGCTATATGATAAATAATTGATTCAGAGGCATTTTCAAACAATAACACGCTGTCAATACCGAACAGTTTTTTGTTCAATTTATACTCGTCTGTCGAATCTCTTTCTTTTGCAATGGAGTAGTAGTATCTGGCTTGTTCAAGCTGACCAGACTCTTCATATTCGACGGCCCGATTCAGTATGTGCTGTATTTCCTGTCCACACAATACAGACGAAGTTAATACGAATACTATGGAGATCAATTGATGCAAAGCCGTTCCTGTTTGTCAATTTTGATTTCCTTGTTGTCAAGCAACCATTGTACCACGTTGATCAATACTGCCTCATTGTCTTTCACAACCATTTTCTTCAAGTGCTGTAATGAAATAGAGTCTTTTTCCACGATTTGTTTCACTTGTCGACGAGCTTGATCGAATTCATTGGAAAGAGTAATTGCAGATCCCTTCAAGCAGAGATCACAGCTGTTACAACGTGCTGTCGTTGATTCTCCGAAATAAGAAAGCAGCATCTGATTTCTGCATCCTGTTTCTGCTTTAACATAGCGAATAACGGCTTCCATTTTTTGTAGGGCTCTACTTTTCCTTCCATTGTATTGCTCCTGAGTAAAATGCAGTGACTTTGAGTCTAACCGAGGTACAACAAAGGTGATCTGAGGTTTGTTGCTCCGTTCTTTGTAATGGACTACTTCGAGCTGAGCAAGATATTTGAGTTTACTGATAACCTGAGTTGCAGATAGACCAAGGGATTTAGCCAAAAAATCCTCACTGATCTTAATATGGGTACCTATAATTTCCCTGTAATTCCTCAGCATCAGATGGAGCAGTTCTTTCATGGATGGGATTTTTCGCTAAAGTTC
>Ga0206681_10001485_pt1 | contig 10682 bp, 9 predicted proteins | sample M150012015metaG_FD_161048 | JGI IMG/M metagenome (GOLD analysis project Ga0206681, IMG submission 161048) | Ammonia-oxidizing marine archaeal communities from Monterey Bay, California, United States - M1 500m 12015 | ecosystem: Environmental > Aquatic > Marine > Intertidal zone | place: USA...
TCATCAAGGTTTACATATTTTGGAAATATGTCTTCTGCATTTGCTCTGGTAATTCCTTCTTTTTCAATATCCAGCATTGCGGACAGAATATCCAATTGCTTTTTAACTCTCACATTTTTTTCCTTAAGAGGCCTGAGCCCTTCAGATAGAGAGGCCAGAATCACTCCAAGGACAATGACAAGGACAATTGCAAATCCAAAAGTGAAGCCATTTGATTCTTTATTAAATGCCATTTTACGCTGGTTTTAATCTTTTAAGTCTTCTGTTAATATTTGCCTGAACAATGTAATGATCAATAATTGGAGCCATAATATTCATAAATAATATAGCAAGGAATACACCTTCAGGATATGCAGGATTCAATACCCTAATCATAATAGCAAGCAGTCCTCCAAAAAAGCCATAAATTATTTTCCCTGTGGCGGTCTGAGAGGCTGTAACCGGGTCTGTTGCCATGAATATTGCACCGAAGGCAAACCCCCCTAGGATTAAATGATAATACGCAGGTAAATCTAAATATGGATTTCCTCCGATTGCATTCAAAAGAAGCCCCATAATAAAGCCTCCTGCAAAAAAGGATAAAATAATTCGAAGCGAGCCTATTCCTGTGATAATCAGGATTGCTGCACCCATTAGGCAAGCCAGAGTAGAGGTTTCTCCAATGGATCCTGGAATCATACCTGCAAAAGACTCCCATGAACCATATTGACTTGAGAATTCATTTAAATATTCGTGATTTTCCACAATTTCTTTTCCCGCCACAATAGATTTATCCGACATTGTAGTTGCTAAATCGCCTAAGGCGGTTGCTCCAGAAAATCCATCGACAGCTTCTGCATTTGCATCTCCAAGGCCCGACATCCAGACTTTATCTCCAGACATGGACGTGGGATACGCAAAGAACAAAAATGCTCTAGCAGTCAATGCAATGTTCACCACATTCATTCCGGTTCCACCAAAAATTTCTTTTCCAATTATCACAGCAAAGGCTGTTGCTAAACCAACCATCCATAGTGGAACATCAGCCGGCATTGTCAGAGGTATTAGCATTCCTGAAACCAAAAATCCTTCGTGTAAAGCATGACCCCGAATCATTCCAAAGATAAATTCAATGGTCAGCCCAACTCCATAAGACACTACAACTACAGGCATCACAATTACAAGGCCATGTAGAAATTTAGTTCCCATCAAATCGAAATAAGGAAGGCTCCTATTGCCTTCTGAAACTGCCATTTCCCAATGACCAGTATTGTAGATTCCAAAAATCAGACAAGGAATGAGTGCCAGTATTACCGTCATCATGGTTCTTTTCAAATCCACACCATCCCGTATATGAGCTCCCTTTGTAGTAACGATTTTCGGAGTAAACGCGAAGGTAGTTAAGGTCTCAAATAAAGGATTCCATTTTTCATACTTCCCACCTTTAGCGAAGTGGGGCTCCATTTTGTGTAAACGTTTTTCTAAAAATTTCACTTATAGTCGTTTAATTTTACATACATTCACTAGCAATTAAATCTAGCCCCTGTCTAATTTTTTCCTGAATATTGATCTTTGTTGTACACACATATTCACACAAGGCAAAATCCTCAGGTGCAACTTCGTAAATGCCTAAATTTTCCATGCTATCAATATCATCCGTTATTGCGGCCTTAGCAAGATGCATTGGCAAAATATCGAATGGAAAAACTTTTTCTAATTCTCCTGTTACAACAAATGCTCTTTCTTCACCATTGGTATTTGTATCCAATGTGAACTTTTTGCTTTTAGGCATAAGAAATGTGGGAAACAATCGCGAGTTTGAAAACTTATCAAACCCAAGACCTAGCCATCCTTTTGTTAAAAAAAACTTGTATTGATTGCCTTCTGGAATAACGGTAATTTGATCGTGATAATATCCAATGTACTCATCTAAGGATTTTTTGTCACCTGTCAAAACGTTTCCTGAAATATGTCTTACATTCTCTCCTTCCACATTTTCCCGTACTAAGTCGCTCATTTGTGTTCCGGCATGAATATTTAAATAACAAGGATCCTTTATTTCAGAACCCGTAAGTGCAATACACCTTTTCCCGTCAAGGCTACCTGTAGCGAGTAACTTTCCAATGGAAGAAACGTCTTGAATGTTAATGCACCACACAAATTCTCCCTTATTAACCGGGTCGATATGGTGGATTTGTGTACCAACATTACCAACTGGATGTACGCCTTCAAAAGTGTGGTGATGTACATTATCCATTGAAGAGAATGAGGAGTTTTTTAGACTGCTCAAGTGCACTTTTCCTTCAGCAAGTTTATTGAGTGCATCCAATCCCATTTGTACATATTCCATTTCCCCCTTGAGCACAAACTCGTAGTCTGGAGCCAATGGAGAAGAATCAAATGATGAAATGAATATTCCTTTAGGGTCATTGTTTGGGTCTGCTATAATATCCAATGGGCGCTGTTTGAATTTAGGCCATAGTCCTGATTCAAGAAGAAGATTAAGCATTTCCTCTTTTGCTGTATCAGCAATTTTTTTAACATCGAACTTCTTATGTGTTTGTTGTGAATCCGTTTCAATGAGTATTTGGATTATTCTTCTTTTATCACCACGAACAATTTGTTTAATTGAGCCACTTGCCGGGCTAACAAATTTGATTTGTTCATTTTTTTTATCATAGAATATGATATCCCCTGCTTTGACCTGTTCTCCTTCCTTAACGAGCATTTTTGGAACTAAGCCATGAAAATCTAAAGGAGAAAGGCAAACAGTTTTAGACACTGGAATTTCCTTTATTTCTTTACTTGCATCACCTAAAAGTCTGATATCTAAACCTTTGCTGATACTGATTGTATGGGACATGTAACTTGGTATTACAATTAAACGACGAAATTACGAAATTCATAAGCCTACGCGTCGATTGGAAATATAATTTGTCCCCTTAAATAATAATTTAGAATGATTCTAGATAACAGCCACCCCTGTTTTTTATGAGAATTTCGAAGAAATATCTCCCATAAATGAGAATATGTTCTCCTCAAAATGACATGTTATTTACGTTTTTCTTTAATCTTTTCGATAGCTTACTTAACAGACCCTTTTATGTTAAAGATTCAGAAAATTTTGACATTCAACTATAATTAAAATATATTTAACCTATGTCAAATACAACAGCTGTTGGGATAGGAATAAATGTTGCAAATAAGTTTCGACAGGAGGTAACAAATTCTTCTGGCTCTTTGTTTGTCCATAGTTATGAAATTTCTATAGTCAATAACCTAAAGTCACCTGTGAAACTATTATCTCGAGAGTGGAATATATGTCATTTAATGCATGGGACTTCTCATGTTTTTGGTGAAGGAGTTGTTGGCAAACAACCTGTTTTGTTGCCTGGACAAGATTATACATACACTAGCGTTTGCGAATTATTGACTCCCATAGGATCGATGCATGGCAAGTATGTTTTTCAGAATATACATTCCAAGGAATTATTTTCTGTGAATATTCCGAAGTTTGACCTGTATTATCCTCCGATACTCAATTAATATGGGATATGTACAATTTTCTTTGTACTGAAAAAATCTTCATTGAAAAGATCCTTTAGATCATACGTGTGTACTGTCATATTGAGCTCCTTTATTTCGGAACTAATGTCTCCACCTTTTAGATAATAAATACCATTATTTGACACCTGTTTATTCCTTTTAATCAAGTGTTTAGTGATTTTTACAAATTTTGGAAGACTCGTAACCGCCCGGCTTATAATGTAATCAAATTGAGAATTAAGTTGTTCAGCTCTTGAGTGCACAGTTGTGATATTATTGATTTCCAGTTCTTTTGAAACTTCATTGATGACTTTTAATTTTTTCCCAATGGAATCCAATAAAACAAATTGACTTTCAGGACATAAAATTGCGAGTGGCAGACCAGGAAACCCACCACCGGTTCCTATATCGATTATCCTGCTTCCATTCTTAAATGAAACAAGTTTGTGAATCGCAAGAGAATAAAGTACATGACGTTCATAAAAATTGACCATGTCTTTTCTGGATATGACATTAATTTTTTCATTCCAATAGGCATAATTCTCAGATAATAGTTGAAATTTCTTGTGTTGTTCCTTTGATATTTCTGGAAAATACTTTTCAATAAGCTCCATTAAATGGAGTCTTTAGTCTTTTCGGCCATACTTGCCAAAAAATCTCTTGCACGAAATAGTTGTGCTTTTACAGTTCCTAAGGGTAAATTCATTTCAGTTGCGATCTCTTCATAGCTCAATTCCTGAAAGTACCTCTTTTCGACTAATTCACGGTACTTAGGTTTCAGCTTACTTACCAATAAGCGCATATGTACAATTCTTTGTCCCTGCATAACTGTTTCTTCAGGATTAAGCGTATTTGATCGAGCATCAATTTTCATGACGTCACCATTGTCGTTGACTATGCCAGAATCCATGGAGGTCACTTTGATTCGTTTTTTACGGATAAAATCAATGCAATTATTGGAAGCAATTTTGAAAAGCCAAGTACTAAACGCAAAATTCGGAGAATACTGACTAAGACGATTAAACGCTTTGCCGAATGCCTCTATAGTCAAATCGTCTGCATCATCAGGGTCTTTTACCATTTTAAGCATCATAAAGTAAATCGAATCTCGATATCGGTCCATTAAATCCCCATAGGCGAGCTGGTCACCCGCTTTCGCAGCTTCAACCAAAATCAAATCATATTTTGCTTTATCAGATAAATGATCTTTTTCTACCACTTGTAGTTTTGTTTATTAATAGCCAAAACGTAGACCATTGGGATGAGTAGGGCATAAAACAAATCCCAAAACGGGAAAAAAACTGCGAATCTCTTTTCTTTCAATTTGAGCAGGCATTTCCCTTGAATCCACCATTTAACAGCATAAAACGTGCTCATGAGTAGTATACATAAACAAATATGCTTAGCGATTATCATCAAAGAAACAAAACAAATCCAAGCTGATATGAGGGTTATTGGATAGATTGCTAACAATAGCTTTTTGATAAAGCTATATTTTGGGGCTGTTGTGTAATGTCTTGATTTTTGATAAATCCAGTCTGTCCAATTAATTTTTGCTTCTGAAAAACAATACGACTTTGGATCGATTTGAATTGCCAAATTCGATTTATTAGCGGCTTCTTGAACAAACAGGTCATCATCTCCAGAGGAAAGAGAGCAATGAGATTTGTACCCGTCAACAGAGTAAAAAGCAGTTTTGGTATACGCGAGATTTCTGCCGACACCCATATACGGGATTTTATATAAGGCATAGGAAAGGTAATTTATGGCAATCCATGCAGAGTCAAACCTGATTATCTTATTGATAGCTCCTGTTCTCTTATGGTACGGGCCATAACCGAGTACAATTTCTTTTTCATCACTAAAGGATTGGGCCATTTGTTTTACCCATTGATTTGAATTTGGTATGCAATCTACATCTGTAAATATGAGGTGCTCGTTTTTTGCTCCTTTAATTCCTACGGTAAGGGGTAATTTTTTTCCTGGTCTTAAATGCTTTCCATTACCTAATTCAATTACTCTTAAATGTGGATACTTCAATTCAAAATCAGCGAGTATTTTTGAGCTATTGTCCACAGAGTTGTTATTGACTACTATGACTTCAAAATTCGAATATTCCTGATTCAATATTGCAGGAAGATTTTTAAGTAATTCTGTACCGCCATTGCGAGAGGCAATTATAATACTAATTGGAATTTCTGGTTTGCTATTATTTTCTGATGATTTATGTATAGCTAGTTTCCGAAAAATAAAAAGGATATAATATAACTGCAGACTAATCGTTCCTATAAATAGGATTAATACTGTAAGGAATATTCTATTGTCAGTATAATCAATAAAAGCGTTCATAATATCTATTTACAAATATGAACTTTGATTCGTTTTCAATGTATCTTTACTCCGATATTTTATCAACATTTTTATGCACTTCGATTTAGTTCATTCAGATAATCAGTCAAATGCCAGAGCTGGTATATTACATACGGATCATGGAGACATTGAAACTCCTATATTTATGCCTGTAGGGACTTCTGGATCTGTCAAGGGAGTGCATCAGAAGGAATTGAAAGATGATATTAAAGCGGAAATTATTCTTGGAAACACGTATCATCTTTACTTAAGGCCTGGAATTCAGATTATTGAAGGGGCTGGTGGGCTCCATAGCTTTATGGGATGGGATAATCCTATACTCACGGATAGTGGAGGATATCAGGTGTATTCTTTGTCAGGCTCAAGGAAGATAAATGAAGAAGGCGTAAAATTTCAATCTCATATTGACGGAAGTCATCACATCTTCACTCCAGAAAAAGCTATAGATATTCAAAGGAGCATTGGAGCTGATATTATCATGGCCTTTGATGAATGCACCCCTTTTCCTTGTGATTACGCATATGCCAAACAATCTATGGAAATGACACATAGATGGTTAAAAAGATGCATGGAACAAATGAATAAGACGGATTCTAAATATGGATATGAGCAGGCTCTGTTTCCAATCATTCAGGGTAGCACCTATAAAGATTTAAGAAGAGAATCTGCTGAAACAATCGCTTCGTTTGATGCAGTGGGTAATGCTATTGGAGGCTTATCCGTGGGTGAACCGGAAGAAGACCTGTATGAAATGACGTCTCTTGTAACAGAGATTCTTCCAAAGTCCAAACCAAGATATTTGATGGGAGTGGGTACTCCATCTAATTTACTTGAGTGTATTTCACTGGGTATTGATATGTTTGATTGTGTAATGCCTTCTCGAAATGCAAGGCATGGTCTGTTATATACAGAAAATGGAACTATTAATATTAAGAATAAAAAATGGGCTATGGATTATAGTGCAATAGATTGCAACAGTCCTGTTTGGGTTGATCAAAATTATACAAAGTCGTATTTACGGCATTTAATAAAGTCAGGTGAATATTTAGGTATACAAATAGCCACTATTCATAATCTTTCATTCTATCTTCGATTGATGAAGGAATCAAGAAAAAGGATTTTAGACGGGACATTCCAGGTTTGGAAAAATAAAATGGTAAAACAATTAAACGTTAGATTATAAGTGTTATCAATCATAGATAGATATATCATTAGAAAATTTCTTTCCACATTTATTTTCATGTTGGGTGTGATAATGATGTTTGCCATTGTTTTTGATGTTTCTGAAAAATTAGGTGACTTCATATCTAACAAAGCACCTCTTAGTGAGATTGTATTTGACTATTACGTGAACTTCATCATCTTATACGGGAATATGTTCACATCCATGATTGTATTTATTTCAGTTATTTGGTTTACCTCAAAAATGGCTAAGGACACGGAAATTATTCCTATTTGGTTCAGCGGTAAACCTGTAACCAGGTATTTACGTCCTTTTTTCATTTCAGCTACTATACTGATGCTGTTTTCTCTATTCGTTAATCATTTTGTTGTTCCCAGGGCAAATAAAGATCGTCTGCAGTTTGAGGAAAAATATTACCGAGATGTGATGATTGTGGAGGATTATCATGCAGAATATCCAGGTAATGAATCTGTATATTTTTCAAATTATACGAATACTGATGGTCGAGTGAATGACTTCACTTTTCAGAAGTGGAATAAAGACAATACTCCTGAATTGTTTATTAAAGCCAGATATGCAATAAATACAAGAGGCAGCAAAGAATGGAAATTAAATGATTTATACGAAAAGAGGTTTTTTGATGATCATATTGCTATTAGGCATTTAAAATCCATGGATACTACTTTTAAATTTAGTATATCAGAAATGGCGCAAAGAGAAAATACGGCGGAATCTATGACTTTTAACGAATTAAGGGGCTTTATAGATAGAGAAAAGAAAAAAGGTTCTTCCTTCGTGCCTTTATATGAAATTGAACTACATCAACGGACATCGTATCCGTTTGCAGCTTATATATTAACTCTCATTGGCGTTTCGGTAGCTTCTCAAAAAAGGAGAGGCGGTGTAGGTGTGAATATTGCAATAGGCCTTGGTATTGTGTTTGTGTATATCTTCGCAATGAAAATGCTCACGGTTGCCACGTTAAATCTGGGCTTTCCTGCCTTATTATCGGTTTGGACACCCAATATATTCTTTGCTGCTACTGCGATTGTGCTGTTTCGACTATCTCAAAAGTGATTTCTTTTTTTTATGGATTCTAGGTGTAATTACCTAAAATGGCTCATATGAATACTTAGCTTGTCTTTCGTAGACTTATGTATTTTTCATTCTACTTACCTCATATTTTTTATTGTCCTACATAATCATCGGAGTTTTGACATGTAAGTTAAACTGATTTAAAATAATTGATTATGAAAACTTTATTCAATCTCAGAAATCTAATAATGGTAGTCGCGATGACAATGGTAATGATATTTGTTTCTATATCTTCTTTTTCACAAGAATCCAAAGTATGGCTTACTATCGATAACCTAAATAATGTTCCTTTTGTTAATGCATCAGGTAATTTAGCTTCAAGTGATATTTCTTTTAACATCGCAATTGCATCATTGAATATTACAGATGTTCAAAAAGCTCTTCCTTCTTCAAGGTCTGCTTCTTTAATGAATGTATATGAAGTGACTTGTGATTGTGACTTGGTAGATCTATATACCATGTTAAGCAATGAAGTGAATGCAGTGTCCAAAGTAGAGTATGGTCCAGTGTATAAATTTCTTGCCACACCAAATGATTACGATTTAATTCCTGATCATTATGCTCTAGATATAATTGGAGCAGAAGATGCTTGGAATGTTACAACGGGAGACTCCAGTGTTGTTATTGCTATCACGGATCAGAACTATAATGTGAATCACGGGGAGCTTATCGGACAATATGTTTATTATGATACAACCAACGTCTTATCAACAGGTCACGGTACTGCAGTGTCTATTGTTGCTTCTGGAGCATCTAATAATCTTCTGTTTAAGAGTTCGATTGGCTATAATACTTCATTAGGTTTATACAGAATGAACTACAATGAAATGCTATACGCTTCTTATGATGGTGCAAAAGTTGTTAATTTAAGCTGGACTTCGGGTTGTGCCTTCAATAATTATCAGCAAGAAGCAATTGATGAGGCCTACAATAATGGAACATTTATTATTGCTTCAGCAGGAAACGGATCAACATGTGGTGGTCCAGAAAATCTGGTTTACCCTGCTGCTTTCAATAATGTCTTTTCCGTTACAAGTATAGGTCCTAGTGATAATCACCAAAGAATAATAGGAGATCCAAATTCAACTCACCAGCATAATGCTACTGTTGATATGAGTGCTCCTGGCTATAACGTATATATTAGTCCTGCGCCAACATGGGAAACTACTGGTTCAGGCACCTCTTATGCAGCTCCATTTGTATCTGGTACTGTGGGTTTGATGCTATCAATCAATCCTTGTCTTACCAATACCGATATCGAATATATCTTAAAAAACAGTTCTACTTATATCGATGATTTAAATCCTGCTTATGCCGGATTGATTGGAGAAGGTAGGCTAAACGCTGGAGCTGCGGTTGAAATGGCCCAAGGATATAATGAGATAATATTGACCTCAACAAATAGTTCTTCATGTGGCTCATATGGTGGTCAGATTGATGTAAGTATTGCCGGTGGAAATGAGCCTTTCTCTACGGAGTGGTCTAATGGATCTACGGAATTGAACCTTACAGACCTTGCCAGCGGTTCTTATACTCTCACCGTGACAGGTGCAATGGGATGCTCAGTTGATACTACAATCACCGTAGGCACATATACTCCGACAGTATTTGAAGGAGATGTTCAGCATGTTAGCTGTAACGGTGATGCAAACGGTGCTATCGATATCACTATTATTGAAGGTACTCCAGATTATGAATATGAATGGGATCATGGATATATAACTGAAGATATAACTGATTTAGTTGCGGGAACGTACAGAGTGAAAATTACTGATGGAAATGGGTGTATCGTCTATGGTAGCTATAGTGTATTAGAGCCTCAGGTTTTGACTGCTACTATGGAAGTTTTACAATCCACCGTAACTTCAGGAGATATTGATGTAACGATTAGTGGTGGTACTGCTCCTTACTCATTTGCCTGGAATACAGGAGATGTTACTGAGGATCTTTTGGGAGTTCCTTCAGGATATTATGAGCTTGCTGTAGTTGATTACAACGGATGTGAGGTTTCTGTGAGTGAAACAATACAAGACCTTGGTAATGTTTCGGTAAATGAATTTGAGCAGACGAATATTAGTGTTTTCCCGAACCCAATGAGTGTATCGGCCACTGTGACTTGGGACAACAACGAAATAAACACGATAATTGTTTTAAATGCAAATGGACAGCTCGTACAAAGTAATGATGTATCATTCAAGAATTCTTATAAAATTCAAAGACTGAATTCAGGAGTATATTTTATAATTCTTACGGATGGAAATAACAACACGTATACAGAAAGACTAATTGTTAAATAAATCAATAAAGATCAATTTTTTCTATCCGTTAAAGCCCTCAGTTGAGGGCTTTTTTTATTTAATAATAGAAACGATTCCCGTAGTATTTTCTGTCGAGTTGTCGTTGTATTCGATAATGTAATAATAAGAGGCTACAGGTAGCTCTTCCCCTTGGTGAGTTCCATTCCAGGGCATTGTGTTGTAGGTCCCCTGTTTGGATTCATAGACCTTAT
>Ga0206681_10001492_pt1 | contig 10659 bp, 3 predicted proteins | sample M150012015metaG_FD_161048 | JGI IMG/M metagenome (GOLD analysis project Ga0206681, IMG submission 161048) | Ammonia-oxidizing marine archaeal communities from Monterey Bay, California, United States - M1 500m 12015 | ecosystem: Environmental > Aquatic > Marine > Intertidal zone | place: USA...
AACATGTTTCACAAACGCCATCTACATATGTACAATCACCAGCATCAGTTGCTAAAGCCATATAGTTACAAGCAGTAATATCTTGACAGCCTACTACTTCATCATCGTTACAAACTCCATCATCATCTAAGTCATTATCTACGATAGTTCCTGATCCGTTAGTTTCACCCGAGCATGTTGCACATGCATCTAAATCTATTGAGTAAATACAAAGATTGTTATCTGTGTCGGTAGTTGGTGTAGCATCATAATTACATGCCGTGGCATCTGTACAACCTAATAATTCATCTGCGTTACAAACTCCATCATTATCCAAATCATTATCTACTATAGTTCCTGTCCCATCTGTTTCTCCTGAACAGCTAGCACAAGCATCTAATTCTGTAGAATAAATACATGATTGGTTATTAGTATTGGCCTGTGAATTAAAATTACATGCAGATTCCTCAAGACAACCAAAAACTTTGGCAATACAAGATCCATCTTCAGTATTAACATCGACCCCATCAACTCCTGAAATTTCATTAGGCTCACCATCATAATCATAATCATTGAAGTTATATGCTTCTGAATCCATACAACCAAACACATATTCATAACATGACCCATCATCAACATTTGCAGAGGAGTTATAGTTATACATGTTTGGATAAGTACATCCATAAACAGGATCTGCAAGCTCTTGAGCAAAAGAATTTAAACTCAAGAATAAAAAACACAGAAAGGGTAAAACTCTTCTACTTAAATTACAGTTTTTCATGGGGTATAGATCTAAAGTTTAATAAAATACTTAATGTTAAATAAGTGTACACTCAACAAGCATACTCTCAAAAAATGTTTGTTTATATTTTGGGCCCAAACTAATTATAGTCTGATCAATTTTTAACTCTAATTTGTTAAATGAAGTAACCTTTTCAATGTTTACTGCATACTTACGATGACACTGTACGAATTGTTTACCCAACTCTTCAATAACATAATGAATTGAGTTGTTCACTTGCAATTCACCTTTATTCAGATAAATCTTAGTTCTTCCTTTTAGTATTTCTAAAAACAAAATGTCATCAATTTTAACAGGGTAATACTCACCCCTATTGGTTTTAATAATTAAATTTCGCATAGTCTTGTTAATGATTTTAGTACCGCATCACACTATATAGTGTACACTGATTCTAATAGGTTAACAACAACGCAAATTTTTTTTCAAGCTCTTTTAATTTTCTCTTTGAGAATAAGACTTTTAGAAGCATATTATTCTCAAGAATAATTATTTAGCACTATCCCCACACTTGTTATAAATTGAATTTGAGACAGAATTATCTCTCGAATCAATATTCCGGGGGGTGATAATCTTGTAAATTGAATTTAACAGCTCGAAAACCACTTTAACCTACCCGAAACGCTTTCAAGTAGGGTCGTAGCAATATACAAAGTGCTGTTATTCAAAAAATTATCTAGTGAATCTATAATATTTCTAATAGAATTCAAAGTCAAAAAAAGTTATCGGTATGTTTTATTGAGTTAACGGTAAAAAATGAGTGATATCACCTATATATAGATTTTAGATTTTCACCTCTAATAATTCGGAAATTCTTGTAGTATATCAAGGCGATAATTACTCTTAATTTATTTTCCGATACAGGGCTTAATGATAGAAATACTTAACAAAGGTTTGGTGACTCATTTGAGACCTCTTTAATAAAGCCAATTATAGATAAATAAAAAAGCCACCCTCTCGAGTGGCTTCTCTTATTAATCCCCCCCAGGACTATGAAAAACTTTACAATCTTTAAACGCCAAAAGTTTACCAATTATTAGCCCATAATTCCAAATAACAATACGTTAACAAAACAAAAAAGCCACCCTATTAGAGCGGCCTTTTCTTTTCTTATAAATCATCCCCTTCGGGGCATTCGTTAAATAGGTAAAGGGGTAAATTGTTGTTAAAGCTTATAGGCAATACCTAAACTCATATTGAGTGTGCCCATTTTCTGAGACCAAGTATCTGTTGTGATACTTCCATCACTAGCAACTGTTTGTACATTTAAGAATTCTGGATTAGAAGCCAAATAATCAATATTGGATAATACATACATTTTTTCACCAAGTTCATATTTAAACCCAGCACCTATACTATAGGCAAAAGAAGAAACTGTTGAACTATTTTGATTCACCCAAATGTATGCTTCTTGATTAGATCCTGTAACAGTTATTTCAGGAGATGTAGCACTTAAAAAACCAAACATGGCTTTGGTGTCAAATGAAAATTTATTTGAAACAGGGAAGGAAGCATATCCACCAAATAGCAAACCTCCCATTGACCATGATTCACTATCAACAGTCCAAAGAACACCAGGGATTTGGCTAGCAAACTCATTGGCAAGCTCTTGGGCATCAGTAGTATTTGCTTGCCCTCTTAATAATGCTGCAATACCAAAATTACCTTCACCTAATTTATAGTTAAATGAAATATCGAATACCGCACCTGAAGTTGCCCATCCTGCTGCTGGATTATTTGCATCTTTACTGGATAAATCACCCATAGGAGTACTTGGCCCCATTGATATTCCAATATAACCTTTATCGTTTTGTGCAGAACAAATTGTTGCAATTGAAAACAAAACAGTTAAACTCAATAAAATTTTATTCATTGTTATTAATTTTAATTCTTACTCGTATGGCTTTTCAGTTTCTCCCCGTTTTAATGGTTTCCGGACTCCATTTAAATCTATGTATTAATCAGTATATAGAATTATCCTAAAACCATTTATCACTCAAAATAAAATCCTTCAATCGGCTGATACACTCTCACTTGATAACCTTGTCCAGGGATTAGATTACCTATACCATTAAATCCAAATTCTACAAAATATACACTCCCCGCATTGTTTTTTACTAGTTGGAGGTCATCGATAATTGGAGAAAATGCTTCGACTACATCTTGTTCATGTTTAAGCGTAAAAGCTATAATATTCCAACCATCAACAAAGTCTATATAAGTAGGATTAAGAAGAGAGTCAATTTCATTGTTATAATCATCGATTGTTTGAGCTAAATCAGATTCTAAACCTGCAACATCAGCCTCTAAACCATCAACGTCACTTTCAAGACCAGAAACATCGTTAAGAAGTCCTGCAACAGTAGCCTCAAATGTAGTACTATCAGCCTGTAAATTATATACATGAATTTCTAAAGCAAGGCTATCTGCAACTAAATTATCAACTGCAACGTACCACTGATTATGAATGTTATTTAATGAATCTGTTAACCAAGAATATTGATCGAACAACTGTCCTTGGTAGTCTAATTCCATATCAAGTAATTGACCTTGGTACGATGAAATTGTACTAGACAATGTATTCTCTAAGAATAAAACATCATCTTCTAAATCATCTACTAGTGGATAGAGTAGACTCATTTGAATTATTGAGTCTTGTTGAATTGAGTTTGTAGATTGTAACTGACTGATCAAATTTTCATCTTGCATTACTACCTGATTCAACTCAAAAATATTGTTCTCAAGAATCGTGATAATCGTGTAAATATCATTTAACTGCGATATCGAATCAAGTTGTATATCATTTTCTGTAAGCAGCTGGTCAATAATAGCATCTTTAGCAATAAGAAGGTTGTTTAGAGTAGAAATCTCACTATGAAGTAGTAACATAGAGTCTCCTTGAGAATTTAGCACATCCAAAATACTGTCTGTATGACTTAATTGACTTGCTAGCATATAACTCAAAACTCCTATGGAATCTACTAAATCGAATAAATGCAGATTAAGGTCAATAATAGAGTCGCTAGATATTGCTAAAGAAGACAGACAGCTCTGTGTTGCATCTAAATAATTACTCATACTATCTACGTACAACTCATTTAGCTCTTGCACATCAACGTCGTGCTGCTGGTAAATCCAGTCTATGCTATCCTCAAGAGAGTTAATTTGATAGGGCATGTCAGATACGCTTTCTAGAGAATCAAATAGAATGGAAAGCTCTATGTTTTGTTGTTCTATTTGGATATTTGCAAAATTAAGAATAGTGTTAAGGCTATCCATTTCAGATAAAAAGCTAATTGACTGACTATCAATCTGGTTTTGAAAATTAGATTGAAGAACCTCAATGCTATCAATTACAGATAAATACATCGCCTGATAAATACTAATACACGAGCCATCATCTATAGTTGCAGCCGAATTGTAATTACCTGCTAGTATATCTGTGCAGCCAATAGTAGCTTCATAAACAATAGTAGAAATCCCAGACATACCGTCAACAATAAAATGGGCTTCATTGGGGAAATCTATACTATTGAAAACAACAAAGAATTCACTCTGGGTTCCTGTTGAGCCTGACCAATGCATAAAATGAAATGGCTGACCAACAGTAAATCCTGGGAATGAAAATGATTCACCAAAAGCAGTTAATACAAAGTTCCCCTCAGTATACTCAGAATAACCTGCACATATAAGTGCTTCATTTTCTTCAAAAAACACCCCTATATAATCACCTAACTGAAAGTTAGCCCCATCTACATTAGATGGAACAAGGATGTTATGTGATTTATCAGTAACGCTAAATTCCCAGTTTGGTTGTGCAAGTAAGTTACCTACACAAACCAAAAATAGTATGTTTATAATTACCTTCATCTTATCGGATAATTTGAATAGATTGTACATCTACCCCACTGTCCGTTTCAACTTTTACGGTATAAGTCCCATTCTCAAATCTGTAGGATGGAATCTCATAAATATGAATTCCTTCTTCAACTTGAACATTTTCCTCAAACACAAGTTCTCCTAAAACATTAAATAGTTTAATGAAAACCTCTTTTGTTTCAGGACTGAAAATCTGTAAAGTTGCAACAGAGCTAGAAGGATTTGGCACTACTGGGTATAAGTGGAAATCCTTGTCAATAATACCACCTTGTTCTATCCACGAAACAATAGCAATTTCATCTTCCTCAAACTCAGAAGAACCTTGTTCCCAAGCAGTAGCTTTTAGACTATACGTTGTATTATTGATTTGATCTCTGTATTTAATTTGGAAACTTTCGCCTTCGAGCATACCAACTTTTGAAGTACTATACTCGTCGTTAGCCCATACAGAAATCACCATATCAGCACCATTAAATACAGCTGAACCTAATACCCTATCTTGAGCATCACAAACAGCAATCTCATCTAAAATATTAGGTAGTACATCCCATGCATCTAAAGGAATCCCTATAGTCATGTTTGATGCGGTACGGTTTTGAACTATAAAGTACTCAGGTTCAAAATCACCAAATCGTTCTTCTAAGGGTAGCTCTAATGCATTCGCTGGATAATTGTAATTACGATCGTTGGTCATTTTTACCTGATACCCTTTGCCTGGTAACAGATTTCCGATTGTATTTACGTCCCATTCTGGCCAATACACATTCCCTAAATCATCTTTTAAAATAACAATAGATTCGGAGATAGTCTCAAACAACACTTCTGCCGAGGCAGGCTTTTCTCTTAGGTAAGGCATTATTTGCCATCCTTCATTTAAGTTGAGAACCTTCTCATTTGGTATAACCTTTATTCCAGTAAATTCAATAGAATTAGTGGTATGCATTAATAATTTATAGCCCTTATCTTCTGATAAATCACCAATTTCATTAAAGCTATAAGCTGGCCAGTAAACAGTTCCATTTTCATCTTTTACAATAAAGATATCATCGTTTACAGGGGCTAATAAAGAACTCATCAATAAATTATCTTCCAAAACATAAGAAGAAATCATAGACCAACCTTGCGGTAAATCAATCTCTTGTTTAGCATAGACATGTATACTCTGTAGAGCACTTAATCCATCATCAATAAAGTTTGCAGAATTAGGTAAAGCACTATCATAAGTAGCATCAACGTGGTAGTATTCGTTCTTAGAAGCATCCCAATATTTCCATACAAACTCATCGTTAATACTAAAGCCTGGGTTTAGATCAGAAGTTCCGAATGCAGTTAATATAATATCTTCCTCAGACCATTGCACCATACCACCACATTCATAAGAGTCATTCATCTCATAGAATACACCTATAAAATCACCACGATCAAACTGATCTTGAGACATAGATATTGTAATATCATTAGGAATGGCGATGTGATGTGTGCTTACACTTACATCAAAAGTCCAAGAAGGAAGCATTGATGAAATTTCAATAGTACCAACATCAGATAAATTACCTGATAAATCTACATGATGAACAGAATAAGAATACACGTTATTCTCCAAAGCCATTTGATCAATAAATTCATCTGAATTTGTTTCTCCAATGAATACGCCATCTCTATAAATCTCAGAATGAGTATAGTCATCTTCCAAAGGAGGAGTCCAATCTAAAGTAATATCACCTTGATACTCATATCTACCCTCCATACCCTCGGGCATTAGAGGAGCAACATTATCAATGGAATAACCAGAAGCGATTTCACTCATCCAGTACACATCTTCAAAATTTGTGTGAGCAATGATGGTGAATTCTGAAAGCACCGGAATTCCAGCAATCGAATCTCCAAGAGTTTGGGCTGTAAATCCATAATACTGGAATGACTGAGATGGTATCTCACCTATTTTCTCCCAGAAATCTTCACCTGAAGTATCCAGCTGTAGGTTTCTCCAGATGCTGTAATAGATAATATCATATCCTGCCAGCTCAAAGTCAAATACCGAACCTTGGAATTGAAGTCCTACATATCCACCTTGATCTTGTGGGATGTCTACCACCTCTACAATGGTAGGAGCCCCGTCAGGTATTTCTGTAGCCTCTGAGCTACCATCACCCCAAACATGATTATTAGGTCCACCATAAGCGCCCATATCTGCAGTTACACCATCTAAACCAGGAGGCATTATATGGTCATGTTCCCAAGGCATTGCAGCATCGATCGCAGGAGACCCTGTTAGTAGATAACCATTTTCATCTAAATTTGGATCAGCTGTAATAACCTGATTAAGTGTTTCCTCATTTGGATTAGAATTAATCCCATAAGAATATACTCCTTGAATAATTGAATACTGTGCATCTAAATTCTCAGCACAATAAACCTGCATCAACTCATTCGGGTTGTTGTTGAAAACAATAGAGTTTTGTAATGCCATAGAATTATCAGTGTGTAAACCTATACCCCCATTATTAAAAATAGTAGAATAGTTTATAATCTGATTTCCATTGGTACGAACTCCAATCCCACTATTATCGTGAATAACACAATTATCTAATGTTGCAAAAGCATCTCCAACCATATAAACAGCAGATGCATTACCACTAAAGACACCTTTTTCTAATCTAACATGAGAATATTGACCATTCGTTTCAATCGCATTCCCAGTATTGTTAGAGAATACTACATCAAATAAGTTGATGCCAGAATTAGAACGTTGAGAACGTAATCCAGCACCATTATTTTCAAATAACAAACTATCACCCTCAAGTAAATTATAGTGACCTGTAGCATTATAAGCCCAATTCTCATTTTCCTTAAATACCGACTTCGATAAATTAGTCAAACAGTTTTCACCATCTATTAACAATGCATCCAATTGGTTTCCTGTCAATTCTGAGTTAGAAATATTTATTTCACAATTGTTTTTAAGAATATGAATCGCAGAACCTTCGTGCGCAGAAAAAATTGAATTAGAAATATTAATCTGTGTACTGTCGTGCCCAGTAATAATTGCATCTTCTAATGCATGGTTTACAATAGAATTCTCATAATTAAGAACCGACTGACCTAATACACCCAAATTCGCTTTCTCGAAACGAGAATTAGTTGCATTAAATACTGAGTTAACTACAGATATTTGTGGACTCAACTGATCTAAGTACATACCGTAGAACTCTTTATAGACCGTAATTTTGAAATCGTCTATATATACCGTTTGGTTGTTTGAATTTGCCGCAGAGTTGTATATATCGTTATACACCTTAAAGCGAACCAAATCTCCTTCTTGTACCGAATTAGGTAGTTCTGCTATGAAGTGCTCATATTCAGAACTTATTGTATTTTGTTCTGAAGAAAATATTTCTAACCAGTCTCCACCATTTTTATTCCAGTAGAATTTGGTATTACATAAATTCTCTGAAGTAGTTATACGGTAATCTAACTCAAATTTAATATGCTTATGTGCTTCTGGTATTGTGTATATTTTTGACTCTAAATATGAATCTTGAGATGAAGAACTTAGCTCTAAATTATAGATATTTTGACTGTAAGATGAAGTTAAATTAGCAGTACCCTGCATAGAAGTCCATACTTCATTAGGATCTTGATCCTCAAACTCGTAATCTTCTATCACAGATAATTCTGAGTTATAACCTCTAATTCTGAAATTGTCTAATCTGAATTCTGATGTACTATAACATCTAGACTTAAACAATTCCAATTTTACTTCCAAAATATCACCCTCTTCAAACTCGTTGATAATAAATGAATTTTGATGTACATAAGATGAGGTCGTTTGATCTATAACTCTGTATTTAATCCACCCTCCAGAATTTAATCTATAATATAAATTCAAATATGAAGAAGATGAGCTTGAAGGAACGCTCCAAGTAGAAACCTCTTGATCTAAAGAATACATTTTATAATCAAAATCAACCATAATCGTATGGTAATTTTGCATTAACACAACTGGATTAGTTATAATTGATGACTTATTATTTATAGATGAATAATAGGTGCTGGAGTTACCATAAGATTGACTACGGTAGAGCCTAAGGTAGTTTTCACCATAATCAGCTCCCGAATTAATGGTAACATAATGGTAACCACTAGCACCATATTCATTTACAATTGACTCATGACCATAATCAGTCTCCACATACTCCCATAATTCATCAAAATCATAATTCTGCGAAGAACCATTCTCGAAATCGTCGTAGAAATAGAGTGTTGGCTCATAATCAACTACAATTTCTTTCTCTGCATTATTAAACACAACATAGTTCAGGTTAACGGCAGTATCGGAAGAATCTACTACCAAGGCTGCATTGTTAAAGTAGATGGAATCTGACTGCGTACCATTAGTAATTAATGTTCCTTGCACAATTAATTTTGTATTTGGTACAAAATTAACAACCACTCCAGACTCAATCTCTAAGGTATCTCCATGCGGGATTATAATATCTGCTAAAACAGAATATGGAGAGTTCTCTGTAGTCCAATTCCCTGTTTGAATATCAAGAACCTCAGAAACCGCATTCCCAATGCAGATTACCTCCATACTAGGGTTTATAGGGTCATTAGTTAAAATGTTTATTGAAGATTGTAAGTAGCCTGAATTAACAGGGGTATATATAGCATTCACCAACAGACTATCGCCGGGATTAATAGGGCTATTGTACCAATCTAAATCAACGATTTCTGAAGAGGAGCTCATCGAATTAACCACTAAAACAGCGGTTCCATAATTATTTATCCAAAAGCTCAGAGTATCTGAGTTCAACAAGGTATTGTCCTGAAAATCTAAGCTATTTGTACTTAGCTGAAATTCTGACTGGATTACAGTTCCTGAAACTAAGACAGATGCTTGCCCCCAAACACTGGCTGTAGCATTAATTTGAGTTTCAAACTCTATGGCTTGTTCTTGATAAACTTCAACATGTATTGTTTGACTCCCTGCAGAAGTAAATACTAAAGAATCTTCTACAATTGATAAATTAGAATTATCTGTACTAAAAAATACAGTTTGCGGTAAAGCAGAGTAAATAGGGATTTCAAGCTCTAGTGTTGTGAAACTATTTGTTGGATTGAAAACTAAGGTATCATCTGAGAACGAGACTCCGTAACAACCAACTAAATCTGACTCACCTTCTTCAATTGAGAAAATTTCATTTTTCACACAACCATTTGCATCCTCTACTCCAAAAAGATAATTACCTGGTATTAAAGCAGACATGTCTCCATCAAAAGATAATATATAAGGAGCTAAACCACCTGAAATAACAGGGTCTATCATACCATATCCATCAGTACAAAGAGCGTCAATTTTGTTTAAATTAATTGAAATTTCTTCAGGATCTTCAATAAGAATATTGTGTTCTATGAGACAAGAATTTTCATCAGCTACTAAAACAGTATAATTGCCATTAGGTATTTCCAAAGAGTCTACCCCTTGCCAATTAATTGTATAATCTCCAGTACCACCAGAAACGTCTAAATGAACTGAAGCTGTTTCACCAACACAAGGAACTGGAATGATCGTATTTTCTACACTAATAATTTGAGGTTCAGCTAAAGTAAATTCAGCATTTAAAGAACACGAATTAGCGTCTGTTATAATAGCAGAATGAGTGCCCGCATAGAGTGCTAAGTTGTTACTTCCTAACCAATCTACCTCGTATGGAGCAACACCACCAGTAATATCAAAAGTTAATGCTGTAGTACTATCTGCACACAATATTGGGTTGTAAACTAATTCAAAACTTAATACTGAAGGTTCGGTAATAACAGCATCAATAGTGGCAGAACACAAACCTTGATCACTTACTGTAAATGAATAGCTTCCAGAAGATAAACCATCTACCTGAAATCCACTCAGTGAACCGTCCCACTCAATATTATAGTCTTCTTGTCCGCCTTGAACTAAGATCGTTAGTGAACCATCATCATTCCCTACACAAGAAGGCGGC
>Ga0206681_10001494_pt1 | contig 10644 bp, 5 predicted proteins | sample M150012015metaG_FD_161048 | JGI IMG/M metagenome (GOLD analysis project Ga0206681, IMG submission 161048) | Ammonia-oxidizing marine archaeal communities from Monterey Bay, California, United States - M1 500m 12015 | ecosystem: Environmental > Aquatic > Marine > Intertidal zone | place: USA...
CCTGCCTTGCATCAATCTCGTTCTATAACCTCTTCTTATCGCTTGAAGAAAGGGCTGAGACGCCACTGGTCTGCCGTTGATTAATACGTGGATATCATCGCCTTTACCACGGGTAATATCAGGGGTACTAATCCATCCGTTCCAGCGCTCTTCTCCCGGTGCATCATCATCTGAGGGAGGATGTTTCAGTCCAATCATTCGCCCAGCTTGGCTACCAAGAATGTCGTAGAGGCGGTCTTCCATATCATCGACAGCCGGTACTTCGAAAATGCAACGGTCGTCACTCAGTAACCTGAATGCAACCGATGGATTGGATATGGCATGGCTAACAACAACATCGACAATTTTGCTGGTTTCAGTTGCGGATCGCCTCTGGAATGCGAGTCTTGCTGGTTGATTTGCAAAGATGTGCTTTACCTCAATTCTGGTACCTTCAGCCATTCCAACGGTTTCGGTCTTACCCTTTGCTCCATCTTCCATCACTATCGAGCGTCCTTCGGAATTAGGAGGTCGACTGGAGATTGTGAGTTTGCTGACCATTCCTATACTGGCAAGCGCCTCTCCTCTGAATCCAAGTGTACCAATTGAGGCTAAGTCTTCTTGTGATGAGAGTTTGCTGGTAGCATGCCTGTCAAGAGCTAGTGGTAGGTCTTCAGAATGGATGCCTCCGCCATTATCTGTAATGGCGATTAGGTCAAATCCACCTCGTTCGACCTCGATGGTAATACGCTTTGAACCAGCATCGATTGAGTTCTCAACCAATTCTTTCACAACTTGAGCCGGTCGTTCAACAACTTCACCAGCAGCGATATGGCCGATTGTATGCTCATCGAGCTGCTGGATCCTCGCAGACTCCGACATCAGTCACCCTCCATCATTTTCTTGAGGGAATATAGGGCGTCTTGAGCATCCCGTGGACTCATAGAGTCGAGGTCGATTCCTTCAAGTGCATCTCGGAGGGCTTCGAGAGCCGGGTCCTTCTCAATTCTAATTCTTGGTTGGGCCAAGAATCCCATGAGTGATGATTGGCCATTTTCTCGTCCTTTTGGAGCGCTACCCTCCCCGGCTTTTGCTCCACTAGCCTGTTGTTCAAGGAAGCCGAGCAATTCTCCTGATCTCTCGACTACATGCCGAGGAAGGCCAGCCAATGCTGCAACTTGTACTCCGTAGGAATCATCACATGGACCATCAGCAACGGTATGAAGGAACTTGAGTGTACCCTCGGATTCAGCGACCTGCACATGGACATTAACCAGGCCGGGCGCATCACCTTGTAAGCCGACTAATTGGTGGTAATGGGTGGCGAAAAGCGTGCGTGCTCCTATTCTCCTACACACATCCTCGGTTACAGACCATGCAATTGAGAGGCCATCGAAAGTGGAAGTACCTCTTCCAATCTCATCCAAGAGGATTAGAGAATTCGAAGTTGCACGCTTGAGAATGTGTGCAACTTCCATCATTTCCATCATGAAAGTAGAGCGGCCACGACGGATGTCATCGCTTGCGCCAACCCGTGTGAACACACGGTCAACGAGGCCTAATGATGCTGATTCAGCAGGAACATAAGAACCGGCTTGGGCAAGAATAGATAGCAGTGCAGCACAGCGAAGATATGTGGACTTTCCACCCATGTTTGGCCCGGTGATTAGGAGGAATTTTCTCTTCTTATCCATCTTGATGTCATTTGGTACATAATTGGGTTGTAATTCGAGTACAGGGTGCCTAAGTCCTTTGGCAATTAGCCGATTGTCTTCATACATCGTTGGACGGTTCCAACTGCGATTCCTTGCAACTTCTGCAAAGCACTGTAGTACATCGATACATGCAACCTTACCTGAAATCTCGGCAAGTGAGCGCACATGGGTTTTGCAACGATCTCTAAGGTCACGGAACATCTTGTATTCCATATTATTTGCACGGGTATCAGCAGTGAGTAACTTATCTTCCCATTCAGATAATTCTTCAGTCACATAGCGGTTACCATTTGTCATCTGTTGCTTGCGACGCCACTCTTCAGGTACCTTTGCTTCATGGGTCTTGGTCACTTCGATGAACCAACCTATTTGGCGGTTGTACCGAACTTTGAGTGAAGGGATTCCCAATCTCGCTCTTTCCTTGGTCTCAAGGTCCTTGAACCACTGGTGGCCGGTTGCAGCAGCGGTGCGCAATTCATCCAATGTTCCATCAACGCCTTCACGAATCAATCCACCATCTCTCAAAGAAAGAGGCATCTCATCGTTTAGAGTTGCATGAATATCGATTCGCATTAGTTCGAGACTATCGATTGTACCCGCAAGAGATTCGAGAAGTGGATTCCCGGTTTCCGTAGCTAAATTCTTCAATCTCGGCATTCTCTCAAGGGCGAGAGAAATAGCAACTAAATCACGTCCCCCAGAGCGGTTGTAGGCTAATTGGGTAGCTAGGCGCTCCATATCTCTGAGTCCTTTGAGTGTCTCTCGGATCTCGGCAAGGCGCCTTGAACCTCTTGAGAGAGTGGCTACTGCATCGTGTCTGGAACTGATTGCTTCAATGTCTGCTAGTGGTCGTAATAGCCATGTTTTGAGTGTTCGTCGGCCCATCGCAGTCCTACAGGAATCAATCGCTCCAAGCAGGCTTCCTTCCTTTTCTCCTGATAGTGTATGAATCAACTCTAGGTTGCGCAAAGTGGTCTGGTCGAGAACCATATTGCCATCAGGGCGCAAAATGCAAACCTCACGCAGATTAACATCGTCGACTCTATGCATTGATGCAAGATAATCCGCAGCTAGTCCCGCTGCAGCCATGGCGAGAGGAGAATCTCCTAGGTCAATGTGGCCAAGGTCACTGACCTCGAGAACCGATTTTAGAGCAGATTCTCCACGCTTTTCATTCGAAGAATGTTGGGAAAGAGTGACTCCATTCAATTGGGTTACCAGGTGTCTCAACTCTTCACGTTCGGCATCTCTTGGTGAGAATACCAACTCATTGGCGTCACTTCGTAGTAAATCGTCCATCACCCGCGACCATGTTTCATCCCCACGGTGTTCAACCGCCCAGACTTGTCCGGTAGAAGCATCGAGAGTTGCAAGGCCGATCCCTTCTGCTCGAATAATGATTGAAGCGAGCGTAGCAACATCATCGGTCCCGATTAGGCTCTCCTCATAGAGCGAACCTGGGGTGTAAATCCGAGTTACAACCCTCTCAAGCAATTTCGCTCCTTCTCGAAGTTCCTCTTCTTGCTCAGCCACGCATACTTTGTGGCCCGCTTGAAGCATCACTTTCAGGTTGTCTTCGAGAGCGTGCCAAGGAAAACCAGCCATTGGAATTGGTTTGTCCGCCTTCTTGTCGCGACTGGTTAAGGCGAGACCAAGGACTTCAGAAGAGACTACTGCATCGCCATGGAACTGTTCGTAGAAATCCCCCATGCGGAAGAATAGGACCGAATCGGGATGAGCATCCTTGATGTCCGAGTATTGGTCCATCATCCCTCTTTTTGTCATCACGACCCACTCCTTGCTCACGCTGGGCTCTGACCAGATTGCGGGGGGTTCGTAAAGAATGCCCTTTGTCTACTCCCCATTCCTACGGAATGGAATGTATTGGAAATCAGAAAACTTCGCCCTTGCGGATGGCATCGGCAACATTCCATCCCATTACTCCTAGAACGAGTAAGGAAACCATGATGAATCCAAGATCCATTATTCCCCTCAAACTAGTGAAGGCGAGCCTTGCATCAACATCGATTGTTATCGAAACGGATTCATCGAGTTCATTCATTCCATGAATCTCGATGTTTGCACCATTAGCAACAGAGTGAGTGGGAGTGAATTGTAGTGGTTCAGGTAGCAGTTCGATGCCCATTCCCGTTTCTGTAAATACCGCAATTGTTTCGGAGCCACTATTTCCAAAAAACCACATATCGTCATTTGAGTCTACAACTGCTGACATACTTGCAATATCCAGATGATTGACCTCATCTCCGGCAATAAGAATCGCATCGGTTTGTCCAGCAGCTACTATACCACCATGTGTTGCTGCTAGGGTGTGAATTACCCCAGGTCCACCAAGATGAACGATATCGAATACAGGTGCTGAAGTTGATGCATCCCAAGTGATTGAAACCACTAATTCGTAAAATGTGGAAGATGCTGGACTTGTTCCTTGCCAATTCGCTGGAGCGCGCCATGACCCCGCTGCAAGCCACCCCTCATCTGTGGCGATAATTTCGGTTAACGACATATCTTCATCATGGCTCGATATTTCTGAAATGACTGGGTTTTCAGTGAGAGAGCGTGCGCTGAATGTAGTCGAAGATCCATTTTCAACAATCATCATCATTGCATATCCACTGATGGCTAAATCGATAACAGTTACTTCCTGTCCAATGATAAATGGTTTCCATCCAGTGCCATTATCTGTGAAGAGTACACCTTCTTGGCCGCTACAAAACCAGGTATATTCCCCTTGTTTGGTTACACAGTTAGCATTGTTTGCAGAAGCGACATTGCCGCGTAGGGAAATCCACCTCCCATCTTCATCGTCATAGATGAATGCATCACTTGTAGAATCGAAAACAAGCCCTGTACCCCCCTGGCTTGAACCAGAGGTTACACCTGATAATTCGCTGGACCAGTCTATCATTACGGCTCCGATAATGATGAAAATTGCGATGGCTCCAAAGGATACCCACTGGTACTCAGATTCCTCTTCGAAGAAGTCCCGCCATCCCGCCATTGATTCGGTCAGCGCGGGTCTTATCTGTATTCTTTCCCCTTAAGGGGAAGTGTATTCGTCATCGGTATGGTCAAATAGGGCCGGTTGGTCGCTCAGACGCCCGGAGGTATCACGTATGGCACGTAAGCCCGCAAAGATGTATCGCAGACTCAAGGGTCAAGCGTTTACTCGACGCAAGTATATCGGTGGAGTTCCAAACAACAGAATTCTCACGTTTCACGTTGGAAACCGTGTTGCTGCTGAGACAGGTCAGTTCTTGATGGAGTTGAACCTCTTCGCCGATGAATCCTGTCAGATTCGTCATACTGCACTTGAGGCTGCACGTGTTATTTCAAATGCCACAATCAGAAATGCTGCTGGCATGGAAGGATACGCACTCCGTATCCATACTTTCCCACATCACATCCTACGTGAGAACAAGCAGGCTACCGGAGCTGGTGCAGACCGTGTTTCGCAAGGAATGCGCTGTGCATTCGGAAAGAATGTCGGAACCGCAGCACGTGTAAAGCGTGGTCAGCGTGTCATCTCAATCAAGTTCTCCCCTGAGCACTACCTCATTGCTAAGGATGCACTCCGCAAGGCTTCGATGAAGTTCCCAACCCCGTGCACTATTCGCCTAATCAAGGGTGCAGAGCACATTAAGGGACTTGTCTGATTTAGACTGCCGTTGGCAATCCCTTCTTGAGTAAGGGCCGTTCTGTCCAATTTACATGGGGCGCAGCAGCGAACACCGTTTCGAGAGACTCACGCCCTTTAGGGTGAGGGATGTTCTACTTGTTAGCAGTCCATATGATCAGTTCGTTCTAGAAGAAGAGGGATTGTTTGGTGTGCTAATGGCTGAACAATATAGCAGTCTCAATCTTACTCAAGCACCAAGGGTCATTCATGCTGATGACGCAGAGGTTGCATTGGAATTACTCCAGGAGAGAGATTTTGATTTGATTATCACAATGGCTCGAGTTGGAACGATGAGAGTCCACGAATTAGGTCGAAAAGCCAAAAAAATACAACCCCATATTCCAGTGGTATTACTTGCATATAACACAAGGGAATTAGCAACACTGCGAACCGGTTTTGCAATTGACCACATATTCGTGTGGTCAGGCGACTCCAGTATTTTACTTGCAATTTCAAAGATGGTCGAAGACCGCCGTAATCTAGATCATGATATCGAAAACGGCGATGTCCAAGTCCTATTATTGGTTGAGGACTCAGCCAGATTCTATTCGTCATACCTGCCGAGATTCTACCAATTGCTATTCGATCAGACAAGCCGTCTGATGTATGAAGGATTCAATCTTCACGACAAAATGTTGCGATTAAGAGCTCGTGCAAAGGTATTACTCGCTACAACTTACGAGGAAGCAAAAGGCCTCATCAATGCATATGGCGACAATATGATTGGCCTATTTACCGACGGCAGATTCCCACACAGGGGGCGATTGAAAGCAGATGCCGGATTGAAGTTGGTGGAATCAGTACGTCGCTCATATCCTCACATGCCCATACTCTTTCAATCCACAGAGGAGGATAACCGTGAAGCTGCGGAGGCAAATAACTGCGTTTTCCTTGCTAAGGACGAACCAAATTTGCATTCACGAATTCGGGATTTCATGCAATCACACATGAGTTTTGGTGATTTCATTTTCAGGTTGCCCGATGGAACACAACTCGGTCGTGCAACCAATCTTGTAGAATTACGTCGCATACTAGTAGATGTACCAGCCGAGTGTGTTCGCTTCCATGCTGAGCAGAATCATTTTTCACATTGGCTAAGGACTCGTACAGAATTCGACCTTGCACAAGAATTGCGCCCTCGTTCTACCGATGAGTTCCAAGATATCGAAGAGGTTCGAGATTTCATTACCACTCGGATTGACGCCTTTCTCCAAATCCAAAGAGAACGCGAAGTATTCGATTTCTCTCCAAATGCAGCCAAAATTTCTCGATTCCAGCGTCTCGGCAAAGGCTCACTGGGAGGAAAGGGACGAGGTCTTGCTTTCTTCTTCACGAAAATGCGAGGCCTTGGGCTACGAGATGACTTTCCCGATGTCAAAATTGTAGTTCCACGAACGCTAATCGTTGCAACCGATGTATTTGAGGCATTTATGGAGGCCAACAATCTGTATGAATCTGTACTTAGTGACGACATCAGTGATGAGGAAATTGCGGAATTATTCATTGCGGGAGAATTTACCCCCGAGCAAAGAAAAATAGTCGAACAGGTCCTCGAATTCACCGATTGGCCCCTTGCGGTTAGATCCTCCTCACTGCTTGAAGATGCCCTTCACCAGCCATTCGCAGGAGTGTATTCAACCTACATGTTGCCCAATGATCATCCCGAGTTAGAAGTAAGGGTTGAACACCTTATCCGCACCATAAAATTAGTCTATGCTTCAACGTTCTATAGAAAAGCGAAAGCATATGTGTCCGCTACTCCTAACTCAATCGAAGAAGAGAGAATGGCGGTAGTCATACAGGAATTAGTAGGCTCCCGTCACGGCGACCTTTTCTATCCGACAATTAGTGGAGTTGCTAGATCTCATAACCACTATCCAGTTGGTGAAATCGAGCCTGGTGATGGCTTGGCTGCAATGGCACTTGGCCTTGGTCGCACTGTTGCAGATGGCGAAAGATGCCTTCGTGTATCGCCAGCTCATCCTAAACGCATTCACCAATTTGCAAGTACCGAAATGACATTGAATACGGCGCAAAGGCAATTTTGGGCAGTAAAGATGGAGGAATTCTCGGGCGTTATTGGAATGGACCCTGATGTAACAATGGTTCGCAGCGGGCTATCTGTCGCCGAGGAACACGGGCAACTAAAGCATATTGCGAGTACATATGTTGCTAGCGATGACCGAATTCTAGATACTCTTGCCAGAGATGGTCCTAGAATCATTACAATGCATGGCCCATTGAAGCGTGATAGAATTCCACTTATTCCTATTCTAAAAGAAAGTCTGAGACGCTTAGAAGACGCGTTATCATGCCCAGTTGAAATTGAATTTGCAATGATTGATGATGCGGAGAAAGGTATCTGTAGATTCGCAATTGTTCAACTTAGGCCACTGGTCGCTGATTTAGCAGATGTTGAAGTTGACCTCGACCTTATTGATGAGGAAACCATGATACTGCGCTCCAATCAATCATTAGGAAATGGAGTAATTGACAAAATATGTGATGTGGTTTACATCAATCCAGATAGTCTTGACCGACTAAAAACTCTTGATCTTGTACCGGTGATTGAGAAGTTGAATCTCAAACTCAATCGCGCAAAGAGGCCTTACCTACTCATTGGCCCGGGCAGATGGGGTTCTAGTGACCCTTCACTTGGAGTACCTGTATCCTGGAGCCAAATTTCTGGTGCTGCAGCAATTGTTGAGTGCGACATGGTAGACATCAAAGTCGAGCCTAGCCAAGGAACTCATTTCTTCCAAAATATCGTATCCTTCCAAGTTGGATATCTTACTGTCAAGGATACAGATGGTGGTGTAGATTTCGATTGGCTCGATAGCCATGAACCAGAAATGGAGGATGGACCATTACGTCATATCGTACTGCCAGAGCCGCTTCGTATTCTGCTGGATAGCAGGCGACAATGTGGTGCTGTACAAAGACCGGCTGATTCATGAGGGGTAGGCTTGACGCCTCCTTTGGAGGCGATGGTCTATGCGCGTTGCAGTTCTCAAGGAGGACAACTGTCAACCAAAGAAGTGCATGGACGAATGTCTGAACTTTTGCCCCCCTGTCCGCAATGGACAAGAGTGCATTGTTATGGATGACCACAATGGTAAACCTCACATTTCCGAGTCGCTCTGCATCGGTTGCGGAATTTGTGTGAATAAGTGTCCACACGATGCGCTAATTATCACGCAGTTACCCTCTGAACTCGAAAGTGATATGATTCATCGCTACTCTCTCAATGGCTTCCGAATGTTCCGCTTACCCACTCCTTCCAAGGAATCAGTTATCGGAATTCTTGGCCCTAACGGCATGGGAAAATCAACTGCTTTCAATATCTTATCCGGTGAATTAGTACCCAATCTCGGAGATTTCGAGGCTGACGAAGTTTGGTGGGAGGATTGTATCGAGAGTCTTCCGCGTGGAGAACTACGAGATTTCCTCAGCGATGTTTGCGATGCAGGAATCAAAGTTGCACTCAAACCGCAATACGTCGACCACCTTCCAAAGGCCTTCAACGGCAAAGTAGGGACTCTTCTAAGTGCAGTTGATGAGCGTGGAATGCTTACTGAGATGGTTGAAAAATTGGGACTATCTCATCTGCAAGAACGCAATCTCGACCAGCTGAGTGGCGGGGAATTGCAGAGGGTTGCGATTTGTGCGACCTTGCTCAAGGACGCTGATGTCTACTTCTTTGATGAACCATCTTCATATCTCGATATCCATGAGAGAATGCGAATAGTAGGTATCATACAGGAATTGGCTGAGACTGCTAGAGTTATTGTCATCGAACACGACTTGGCAGTTCTCGATGTACTTGCAGATTTGATTCACATTGTATATGGGCAGAAGGGCGCATTCGGTATTTTCACTCCAGCGAGAACTACTCGCAAGGCGATCAATGCTTACCTAGATGGATTCCTCGTTGAACAAAATGTTCGAATTAGGGATAAGCCAATCAGATTCCAAACCCATACCGAGCGCACAGCGGAACTCGGCTATACTGTAGTTGAATGGGGAGGTATGGAGAAAACTCTTGGCGATTTCAAATTGAAAACCGGAGAGGGCAAGGTCCACCAAACCGAAGTTGTCGGAGTAGTCGGACCAAATGGAACTGGGAAATCAACGATGGTCAAAATTCTCGCCGGTGAGCATGAATACGATGCTGGCTGGGTAACAGCAGATGCAACAGTTTCCTACAAGCCTCAACATATCGATATTGATATGGATTGTACAGTCCAGACTTGGCTCGATAGCGAAATAGGCATCAGTTGGCGTAGTGGTGAATTCAACGTCACCGTCATTCGAGCCCTCGGTGTCGACGACTTACTTGCTAAGGTAGTCAACACATTATCTGGGGGAGAGGCACAAGCGGTTGCCATTGCAATATGTCTGGGCCGTGATGCTGACCTCTATCTTCTCGATGAGCCAAGCGCTCATCTCGATGCAAATGCTAGAATGGAGACGGCAAAGGCAATCCGCAGAACAATGGACTCCAATGAAAAGAGTGCATTCGTTATCGACCACGATGTTTACTTCATCGATATCGTTTCAGATTCCCTCCTCGTTTTCGAGGGTGAAGGCGGTCATCACGGAATGGCAGAAGGGCCATTCCCTCTGCGTGAAGGAATGAACCGATTCCTCGCTGGAGTTGATGTCACCTTCCGTAGAGATCATGATTCTAAACGCCCAAGAATCAACAAGGCTGCATCACGCAAGGATCGTGAGCAGAGAATTAAGGGCGATTACTACTCATTCGACGTTTGAGGTTTGACAATGCCTGTTCAGAAACCACCTGAAGCCGTTAGTATCGGTCGAGCCCGTGGGCGTCTTTCTGCATCATCTCTCACTACTTTTCGCCGATGTTCAAAGCAGTGGTTTCTCAACTACCGCATAGGGCTACGTGGCCCCCTCTCCCCCCATCAGGTGATGGGTATCGAGGTCGAAGATGGCCTGTGTGCGCTATTGATGGAGCGAGCACAATCTTGTGAGAGTCTTGAGGAGCTGACAGAGTGGATCTTGTCCAAGGTCCCTGAAATGGCTGCCAAAGTTCTCGAACAAGGCAGGAAGGTCTTCTCTGAGTCAATGTGGAATGAAGGAGATTTCGATGAGCATTTCGATAATGCACTTGTGGAGCAAATGCTCAGCAATGGTATCGGAATGCAATTGGAAGAAGTAGCAGCTTGTCATCAAGCCGGAGGCGGTGTGCATGAATTCGATATTCCAGCGCCATGCTGGGATTCTCCC
>Ga0206681_10001496_pt1 | contig 10636 bp, 9 predicted proteins | sample M150012015metaG_FD_161048 | JGI IMG/M metagenome (GOLD analysis project Ga0206681, IMG submission 161048) | Ammonia-oxidizing marine archaeal communities from Monterey Bay, California, United States - M1 500m 12015 | ecosystem: Environmental > Aquatic > Marine > Intertidal zone | place: USA...
CCCACGGGCCAAAATGTCATCCACCCTATTACTGGTGAGCCTGTTCCTGTCTGGGTCGCCAACTTTGTCCTGATGGAATACGGTTCAGGTGCCGTCATGTCAGTACCGGGGCATGACCAGAGGGATTGGGAGTTTGCTAAGAAGTACGGCCTGCCAATCAAACAGGTCATAGCGCCAGCTGAAAGCAGCCAGGTTGACTGCAACCTGGATCTCGAGGCGTTTACTGAACGTGGGGTACTGGTGAACTCTGGTGAATATGACGGGCTGAAATTCGATCAGGCTTTCGAGGCGATTGCCGCGGCACTGGTCCAGAAGAATTGTGGCGAAAGGCAAACCAACTACCGGCTGCGTGACTGGGGGGTCTCGAGGCAACGCTACTGGGGATGCCCGATTCCTATTATTAATTGTGACAAGTGTGGCCCTGTTCCTGTACCCGATGAAGACCTTCCTGTAGAACTGCCGACTGATGTGGAGTTTGAAGGCGTTGGGTCTCCAATCAAAAAAATGAACGAGTGGTACGAGACGAGCTGTCCTGATTGTGGGTCTGCTGCTATTCGAGAAACTGATACATTTGATACGTTTATGGAATCTTCCTGGTACTACGCCAGGTTTGCGAGCCATAACCATCGTGAAGGTATGCTCGACGAGCGAGCCAAATACTGGACGTCTGTTGATCACTATGTCGGTGGAGAAGAGCACGCGATCCTGCATCTGCTGTATGCAAGGTTCTTCCATAAGGTGATGCGTGATGAGGGGCTGGTCGAATCAGATGAACCCTTCGAGAAGCTGCTGGCGCTGGGGATGGTACTTCAGGGTGGAACCAAGATGTCCAAATCAGCGGGAGATGCCGGTGACCCACAACATTTAATGGACCGGTTTGGTGCCGATGCCGTCAGGATGGCAATGATGTTTGCGGCCCCGCCTGAGCAATCGTTTGAATGGTCAGAAAATGGCGTTGAATCAGCGAACAAGTGGCTCAGAACCAGGCTTTGGAATACGGTCGTCGATCATCTCTCGGGTGGCGCGCTTCCGACACTTGATATTGCTTCACTGTCGAGCGAACAAAGAGACCTTCGCCGGTTGGTGCACGAAACGCTGGCAAAGTGTGAAGATGATTTTGGTCGCCGATTGGCGTTTAACACGGTCGTGGCTGCCGTCATGTCGCTGATGAACCGGGTCACTAAATTTGAGGATAGTTCAGGACAGGGCCGCGCAGTCGTCCATGAAGCGCTGACCGCTGCGGTACTGATCATGTCCCCCATCACACCTCACATCTGTCATACACTATGGCAGATGCTGGGTCTTGGGGATATTGAGATTGCTGACTGGCTGCCTGTAGATCAAAGTGCGCTAGAGAAGTCTGCGGTTGAGCTTGCTGTGCAGGTGAACGGAAAACTGCGCGGAAAAGTTGAACTCTCGCCGGATGCAGAACAAGATGAGGCGGTGAGAGTTGCCAGGTTGCAGGAAAATGTTGAAAAGTACCTTATGGATAAAACGATTCGGAAAACCATTTACGTACCGAACAAGATCCTGAATTTTGTGGTTTCCTGAAAACGTAGTCAGATATGTTGTCTTGGCGACCCTTTTAGGGATTGCTGGTTGCGGTTTTCAGCTTCGCGGCACAGAACCTGGTGGTCTCGAATCGTTGAATATCATGGGTGCCAGCGCTGCGCCGCTCACTTCAAAATCTTTCAGGCAAGCCCTTGAAGACAGGGATGTGCAGATTGTGCCAGCAGGCGCAGGCGTTATTTCAGTGCATATGCTTGATGAGCGATCTCATCGCAGGTCGGTCGCCACCACGGATGTGTTTGACGCGGCGGAATACGAACTCCGGCTAGAGCTTGATGTCTCCATTTCCAGAGGCGAAAACTTCTTGCTTGAAGACGCGACGTTGGTTTCGCAGCGGGTCTACGCCGTCGATTCGGGCAATCTTTCTGGCAGTTACGAAGAGCAGGCTCTGCTGTTGGCCGATATGAGAGTTAACCTGGCTGAACAGCTGATTCGTCGAGTCAATTTCCTCGCGGGGCCTGCACCTTGATGCGATGAAAGTCTACGCTAACCAACTGGTTGAAACACTAAAGCAGAAAAGTCTGCGAATCTTCGTCGTCAGTGGCGATGAGCCGCTTCTCGTTCAGGAAAGTTGTGATCTCGTTCGCCGCGGACTCAAGGCGCAGGGGTTTATTGAAAGGGACCTTTTCTATGCAGAGTCGGGCTTCGACTGGAGTGGCTTGCTATACAGCAGTAACAGCATGTCCTTGTTCGCTGAGAAAAAGCTGATTGAGGTTCGCTTACCCACAGGCAAGCCAGGTGATGCAGGGGGTAAGGTGTTGACGGAATTGGTGTCGAGCTTGTCGGAAGATAACGCCCTGCTGCTGGTGCTTCCGCGCGCGGACCCGTCAACCCAGCGGACAAAGTGGTTCAAGAGCGTTGAGGCGGTTGCGGGATTCGTCCAGGTCTGGCCAATCGAAGCAAAAGAGCTGCCCAGGTGGTTGGAGAACAGGTTTCGCCAGGCTGGGTTAAAAGTGACCCGGGATGCCTTGCGGGTGATGGCGCAGCGAACTGAAGGCAATCTGCTGGCTTCTGTGCAGGAAATTGAGCGCCTTAAACTAATTGTTGGTGAGCGAGAAGTTAATGTAGATGATGTCAGCGCAGGCGTTGCAGACAGCGCGCGTTACGATGTTTTTAAACTCATTGATGCCGGATTGGCGGGTGACCTAAAACGTTGCGTTCGGATGACGACAGGGCTTAAGGCTGGAGGAGTAGAGCCTCTATTCATCGTTAACATGCTAGTACGTGAAATCAGGTCAATAGAGAGCATTAAAACTGCGATCAACCAAAACCAGAACCAGAATCGGGGCGCTGGCCAGCGAGAAGCTTTTAAGAAAGCCCGTGTGTGGGACAAGCGGGTTCCATTGGTCACGAAATGCCTGGACCGACATGATTCGAGGTCACTTCAGGAGATGTTGCTGCAACTAGGGTCAGTGGACCGAACCGTAAAAGGCCTTGAGTCAGGCGACCCGTGGCGAAAGTTGCAGGATGTGGTATTTCGGCTTGCGGGTCTCGAGCAGTTTTCGAGAGTCGGTGCACTTTAGAGATTAAGTTCGGCCAGGTGGCTCATTCACCGTTGTTTTTTACTTCACTGCCTCTGGAAACAAACTCAAACGCGTCTCCGTCAGTGAATGAAGTAGCTGCCTGTCCGTGGCTGATCATCAGGGTTCTTATCATTTGTAGAATCTATCCTTCGGCATGCTGTATACCGCGTCATCGGTCAGGGTTTTATCGAAATCCTGCGTGATGGGTGAATAGCATTTTTGCCCTATTAACGCTATTCTTGCCCACCCGCATGACGTCGATATATCCTGGTTATTGGTAAGTTGAGTCGAAGGCACTAAGTCACGCAGGTGGCTTCGAGCGAAGGGTAAGTATCGTCGAAGGCGGCAAAATAAAACAATAGGATTCAAACAGTTAGGTGTAGCAGTCATGGCAGAAAAGCACGGTGCATTGGAAGGCGATGGTATCCCTGATACCCAGGTTGACGTAAGGGAAGTCTTTGGGATGGATGTGGATTTGCAGGTGCCTGCTTTCTCACAGACGTCTGAACATGTCCCTGCGTTTGATGAAAGTTATCTGTTCGACCACGAGACTACGCGAGCAATTCTCGCCGGGTTCGCGCATAACCGTAGATGCATGATCCAGGGTTATCACGGAACTGGAAAATCGACGCACATTGAACAGGTTGCCGCTCGGTTGAACTGGCCTTGTATCCGTATCAATCTTGATAGCCACGTCAGCAGGATCGATCTTGTGGGCAAGGATGCAATTGTCCTCAAGGATGGCAAGCAGATCACCGAGTTTAAGGAGGGGTTACTCCCCTGGGCATTGCAAAGAGGCTGCGCACTTGTCTTTGACGAGTATGATGCCGGACGCCCTGACGTCATGTTCGTCATTCAGCGTGTACTTGAAGTTGAAGGTAAGCTCACGTTGCTTGATCAGAGCAAAGTAATATCACCGCACCAGTCTTTCCGAATGTTCGCGACAACCAACACAATTGGCCTTGGTGATCCCTCAGGGCTCTACCATGGTACGCAGCAAATCAATCAGGGACAGATGGACCGATGGAACATCGTCACGACTTTGAACTATCTGCATCGTGAAAAGGAAACAGATATCGTTGTTGCGAAGCTGCCGGATATTGACCGCTGGACGGTCGCTAACATGGTGTCAGTCGCGAATCTTACGAGACAGGGCTTTATGAATGGCGACATTTCAATTGTCATGTCTCCTCGTACGGTCATCATGTGGGCAGAGAATGCCAAAATTTTCAATGATTATGGTTTTGCCTTTCGGTTGACGTTCCTCAATAAGTGCGACGAAACTGAACGTGCAATCGTTGCTGAATATTACCAGCGATGTATGGGTGACGAGTTACCGGAATCCAGTGCGAACGTGGTGCTCGCCTAAGGGTGTCATGTGATTTCAGATGATTCCACGGAGTTGTTCAAGCAAGCTGTCACCTCCACGATGCGTGCCATCTCCGGTAATGAAGAACTGCAGGTAAGTTTTGGCCGCGGTAAGCCGTACCTGCAAGGCAACCGTGCGCGAATCCCTCTGCCCGATGGCGGCATGACGACAGAGCAATTAGCCTCACTGCGAGGAAATGCAGATAGGTTTGCACTCCAAACGCGATTCCACAACGACGAACTGCATCGCAAAAGCCGCCCGGTTACTGGGATTTCGCAGGAAATCTATGACAGCGTAGAAGAGGCTCGTATCGCCTGCATTGGTAGTTACCTGATGAAAGGTGTCGGCGACAACCTGCATGCCCAATTGCTGGAGCATTGTACAAACCAGGGGTTTCAGCAGATAGAAAGCCAAAGCCAGGCTCCTCTGGGAGAAGCCCTTGGCATGCTGATTCGCGAAAAAGTCACCGGTAGAAAGCCGCCGGTCGGTGGTGATGTGGTGCTTGATCTATGGAGAGATCATCTTGAATACGCGTTAAGTGACGACCTGGTCGAGCTCGAAAATCTGATGTTTGACCAGGAAGCGTTTACCCGGCTTGCCAGGAAAATGATTTCAGACCTTGGATTATCTGACGAATACGGTGAAGACAATTCGGATGGTGAGTCCGAGGAACAGGACAACGAGGAAGAAGATACGCAGTCCGAGTCTGGGGACGAGGCGGCCGAGCAGGACATGAGTGGCGATTCGGATCTGGCAGATGCGATCGAGGGTGAGGTTCCTGTAGACATGGACGCTATGGAAATGGCGGAAATGGAAGGCGATGAAGATGAAGCCGGCGCGCCACCGGATATGGCGGGCGAACAAAATTGGCTTCGTCCCAAAGAGAACAGCTACAAATCATTTACCGATAATTTTGATGAAACAGTGGTTGCCGGTGAGCTTTGTGATCCCGTTGAACTGGAGCGACTGCGTGGAGTGTTGGATAAGCATCTCCAGAATTCCCAGGTCATTATCGGGAAACTGGCGAACCGCCTGCAACGTAAGTTAATGGCCCAACAGAATCGAACATGGGAGTTCGATCTTGAAGAAGGCATGCTGGACACGTCGCGGCTTACCAATGTTATTACTGACCCTTTCCATCCGCTTGCATTCAAGCAGGAAAAAGACATGAAGTTCAGGGATACCGTCGTCTCCCTGTTGATTGATAGCTCCGGGTCCATGCGAGGTAGATCTATTACCATAGCGGCGATGTGCGCAGACATTCTGGGACGTACGCTGGAGCGTTGTTCGGTAAAAGTAGAAATCCTGGGATTCACGACACGCGCATGGCGAGGTGGCCAGTCCCGTGAGCTTTGGTTACAGCAGGGTAAGACAGCACAGCCAGGACGTCTAAATGATTTGCGGCACATTATTTATAAGGGCGCGGATATGCCCTGGCGTCGGGCGCGTACCAATCTTGGCCTAATGATGAGGGAAGAGCTGCTCAAGGAGAATATCGATGGCGAGGCGCTCCTGTGGGCTCACAACCGAATTGCAGGAAGACCAGAAGACCGGAAGATCCTGATGGTGATCTCCGATGGATTACCTGTCGACAATTCTACCTTGCTGGTTAACCCAAGTAACTATCTTGAACAGCATTTGAAATACGCGATCGACCAGATTGAAAACCAGTCATCGGTTGAGCTCGTCGCGATCGGTATAGGACACGATGTTACCCACCATTACCATCGTGCGGTGACGATTACTGACGCAGAGCAGCTTGGTGATGCGATGACGGAACAGCTTGTTGATCTATTTGACGAAGAGTCCAACAAAAAGAGCCGTCCGGTGGCCACGGGTGTCGCCTGAGAATGCTCGTCAGCCCCTGCTGGCGCTGCTTGCAAATTACCTAAAGGCGTACCCCGCTGAATCGGAGATGACTTCCCGTTATATCTCCTTTGTAGAGGGAAATGAGGATTGTTTTGATAGATCCTTGTCCATCGGCCATGTGACCGGATCTGCGTTCATTATTGACAATGCATGCAGACAAGTTTTGCTGACTCATCACAAGAAGCTGGGGCGTTGGCTTCAGCCTGGTGGCCACGCTGATGGTGATCCGGATGTGGCTGCGGTTGGTCTAAGGGAAGCAGAAGAAGAATCTGGCCTTGAAGCCATTCGTTTCTATATTCCTGAATTGCTGGATGTTGATATCCATACTATCCCTGCACGAAAAGGCGAACCGGAGCATTTTCATTATGATTGCCGTTTCCTGCTGCGCTCCAATGGTTCAGACGATTTCATTATCAGTGATGAGTCTAATGATCTTGCCTGGGTGCCCTTTGGTGACATTTTTCAGTACACCGATGAAGAATCAATTATTCGCATGCTCAAGAAAGCCCAGAGGATTCTCTCCTGCTGAGAAATCGAGAAGACGATCCTGCGCTCGGAAGTGTAGATGGGAAGTGTAGCGGCTTTAACTAAGCTGCGTATTTAGTCAAACAGATGGCATGCGACCTGACGATCGCCGGACAGAGCAATAAGATCCGGTGTCTCGACCATGCATCGATCCATCACTTTGGGGCAGCGATCAGCGAAACGACAACCTGCTTGTACATTCACCGGAGAGGTGATCTCGCCAATAATCGGCTTGAATGCGCGACGACGTTCCAGATTGGGATCCGGCTCAGGGTTCGATTCTACAAGGAACTGTGTGTACGGGTGTTGTGGTTCAAAGAATACGTCGTTAGAGGGACCAACTTCGGCCAGTGATCCGAGGTACATGACGGCCATTCGATCCGAAACGTAACGAACCATGGATAGATCATGGGCGATGAAAAGAAGGGTCAGCCCCATGGACTGCTTGAGCTCGTCGAGCAGGTTGATCACCTGGGCCTGCACTGAAACGTCCAGGGCTGAAATAGGCTCGTCACAAACCACAAAACGGGGTTCAATGATCATTGCCCGTGCGATGCCGATCCGTTGTCGCTGACCACCGGAAAACTCATGCGGATATCTGGACATATGATCAGCGTTCAGACCAACCCTCTCCAGCCAGAAGGCAACCTTGTCCCGAATCTCTGAGTTCGACTGCAGGCCCTGGATGCCCGGGCCTTCGCCGACGATATCGAGCACTGTCATTCGTGGATTCAGCGAAGAATAGGGGTCCTGGAAGATCATTTGCATTTGTTTCGAGTAGTGCAAGTGGTCTTTAGTCGAAAAGCGATCTGGCAGTCGTTTGCCATCGTAATAGGCCTCTCCCGAGGTCTTTGGGTGCAGGCCAATGAGCGCCTTGCCGAAGGTAGATTTACCCGAGCCACTTTCGCCAACCAGCCCCAGAATTTCATTTTCATCGATGGTCAACGAGATACCGTCAACCGCGTGCAGTGTCTGGCCTCTTCCGATCGTGAAATGTTTCTTAAGTTTCTCTGTCCTAACCAGCATCTTGATCCTCCAGTTGGTGGAGTTCTTCAATGTCGGGCGCGCTAGGGTGGTGCAGCCAGCACCTGGCTTCATGTGATTCGCTGATCGTGGTGGCGGTTGGTAAATGTTCTGCGCAAACGGCCATGGTATAAGGGCACCTGGCGCAGTATCCACAGCCAACCGGTGGTTTAAACAGGTCTGGCGGGCTACCCAGAATGGGTGTTAACGATTTATCTCGATCGTGGGTATTCGAAGGCATCGCTGCTTTCAAACCCAGTGTGTAGGGGTGGCTTGATCGATAGAAAATGTCATCGACCGTGCCTGACTCTATGACCTGCCCTGCGTACATGACAGCAACCCGATCGGCCATACGCGCCACAACTGCCAGGTCGTGGGTGATCAGGATGATCGACATGTTCTCTGTTCGTTGTAACTCCAGCATCAGTTCCAGGATCTGGGCCTGAATGGTGACATCGAGCGCGGTCGTTGGCTCATCTGCGATCAGGATCGCCGGATTACAGGCAAGGCTCTGCGCGATCATAGCTCGCTGAAGCATCCCGCCGGAGAATTCAAACGGGTACTGTTTCGCTCGTTTCGGGGCTTCAGGTATGTGTGTTCGTTCCAACAGTTCAACGGCCAGTTTAAACGCTTCCTGATCAGATTTGCCTCGATGTACCTTCAATGTTTCCGCAATCTGGTCGCCTATAGTCATCGTCGGGTTCAGGGAAGACATCGGGTCCTGGAAGATCATTCCTACTTCCACACCGCGAAACTTATTAGCCTCTGCGGGTGGCAGGTTCAGGATGTTTTTACCGTTTAATGTGGCAGTACCACCGGTAATCTTTCCAGGAGGCGCTGGTATCAATCCCATCAGGGATTGAACGGTGACGGATTTTCCGCACCCGGATTCTCCAACAATCGCTAGCGTTTCACCGCGAGTGACATCGAAGCTGACGCCTCTAACGGCTTTGACTGTTCCACCATAGGTCGCGAACTCGACCTCTAGATCCTTGACTGAAAGTATCGTGTCCATGATCAGTCTCGAGACCTCATTTTTGAATCCAGGGCCTCAGTCAATCCGTCACCTAGCAGGTTAAAGGCAAGCACGGTAATGCTGATAAGTAAGGCTGGGAAGATGAGCTCATGGGGATGGCTTAACATCGTTTTTACGCCTTCATTGCACATGGAACCCCATGAAGGAGTGGGAGGAGCAACGCCCATGCCAATAAAAGATAGAAACGCTTCTGTAAAAATAGCCGCAGGAACGGCGAAAGTCAGCGTCACGAGAATCACTCCCATCGTATTGGGAATAATGTGACGCAAGACAAGGTAATGGTCTTTGGCGCCCAGCAGTCTTGCCGCCTCGATGTATCCTTCTTCCCTGATCTGCAGTACCTGTCCCCGGACCAGTCGTGCCGTTGATGGCCAGCTAAGAAGAACGAGCGCTAACAGCATGGGCATGATGCCGCTTTCTCCTGGCCCGATGCCAAACGCGATCTTGAACAGGATCATAAATAGCAGGAACGGAAGCGCGACGACAAATTCGGCGAATCGCATCAGCAGCCCATCCACTCGACCACCGAAATAACCGGCAAAACCGCCATAGATGATACCGACAAGTACAAACAGAAATGGTGCGACGATTCCAATGAACAGGGAGACCCTCGCGCCTTCCATCAAACGCGCCAGCATGTCCCGGCCAAGGTAGTCAGTACCCAGGGGATGAAACTCGATGGTAAGGTGGTCTCCGATGTTGATTCCGTGCGGGTCTGTGATCAGCCCGCGTTCAACCGCCTCGTCGGGAGTAAGGGCAAGTGCTGGTGTAAGAATTAACTGGCTGTAAACCTCGTATTCGTCATAGCCGTCGGTTGGCACGAGAGAGTAGTAATATTCTCTTGGCTCCAGCGACAGCCGGTCTTCATAGCTGAGTTCGTCTCCATAGGTTGAGCCAAGCGGTAATCCCAGGTCGTTAAAGTCCCTGGGAGCGCGGTTGTTTCTATACACATTGTAACCATCAGCGCCGGGCACCTGGTCCCAGGCAAGCCTGACTCGCTGTGTAGTTGGTGTGTCTGCTGTGTTAAAACCGGTTGGTGCTGGCGGTGAGGTAAAGGTATGGTCAGGGCTTGTATAGTTATCAAGGCGAATGCCATCCCAGCTCTGGTAAGGCGCGACGATAACGGCGGACTTTGCCCAGGATGGCGCTTGTGACACCTGGTTAAGGTTCTGCAACGCTGGATTAACCGACCATAGCAGGGGCCCGATCAGCGTAAAGAGGCCAAGCAGGACAATAATGCCCAGAGAAATAATTGCCCGTGTGTTGTTCTTTAAACGAACCCATGCATCCTGCCAGTAAGACAATGAGGGGCGCGTGATCTGTTCGGTTATTTCCTGTCGTGCAAGGGGTTCGAAGTCTGCTGCTGTTGGTTCAAACAAACTCACGACAGGCGAACTCTGGGATCTATAAATCCGTAAAGAATGTCAACGATGATCACCATCAGCACAAGGAAAGCACCATAAAATACGGTCGTTCCCATGATGACCGTGTAATCAAGTTGTTGCACAGCCTGGACAAAGTATCGCCCGAGGCCGGGTATTGCGAACACCAGCTCGACCACAAACCCGCCGGTTGTGATTGCCGCTATCTGTGGCCCCAGTACGGTGATGACTGGAAGAATGGCGTTGCGTAGCTGATGCCTGAAAAAGATTCTGGTTGGCGAAAGGCCCTTGGCGCGGGCAGTTTTTATGTAGTCTTCGTTAACGACCTCTAGCATGGAAG
>Ga0206681_10001497_pt1 | contig 10634 bp, 9 predicted proteins | sample M150012015metaG_FD_161048 | JGI IMG/M metagenome (GOLD analysis project Ga0206681, IMG submission 161048) | Ammonia-oxidizing marine archaeal communities from Monterey Bay, California, United States - M1 500m 12015 | ecosystem: Environmental > Aquatic > Marine > Intertidal zone | place: USA...
GTTCCATTAGTTTTCGGTACCAATGGGGCGACATAGATTGTCGCCAGGGAGTGATGCATCCTTCTGAAATTGTAGCTTTTCTATTGACCAATAGATCTTCGCTAAAACTCCGTCGTACTCCTAGCCCTTGACAAGAGGGGCACGCACCAAGAGGGGAATTGAATGAAAATACACGTGGACTCATTTCGGGCATGAATGCGCCGTGCTGGGCACAAGCAAATTCTTCCGACCACACTAATGTAGCTCCGTTCTCGGTTTCGAGTGATTTTGACCCTTCAGTAAGTTCAAAGTCCGGATTTGGGAGTTCTATGCTTTCTATTGCCACGGTGCCTCCGCCTATTCTAAGAGCGGCTTCTACCGCCTCAGTTAGTCTTTGACGGCGGTCTCGCGTGCAGCGTGTTCTGTCCATTCTAACATCAATATCATGTCGAAGGTTCTTGTCGAGATTGTGCTCGTCCTCGAATGATGCTTCTCTTCCATTGATGCGCCCTTCGGTCCAGCCCTGTTCTACAAGGTGTCGGAAAAGGTCGGCATGTGTTCCTTTGCGATTTCGAACCGCAGGGCTCCAAATCGCTACGGCGTGCCCCTCCATCTTCCACATGATATCGTCAACGATTTCCTGCACGGTTCTACGTGCTACTTCGGTGCCGCATGTCGGGCAGTGTGGCCTGCCTATTCGTGCCCACATCAATCGGAGATAATCCATAATTTCTGTAACGGTAGATACTGTAGAGCGGGGATTATGGCTTCCTTGTTTTTGATCGATAGAAATTGCGGGAGAAAGTCCTTCGATTGCATCGCAGTCGGCCTTTTTCATTTGCCCTAGGAATTGTCGTGCATAACTGGAGAGGCTTTCGACATACCTTCGTTGGCCTTCAGCATATAGGGTATCAAACGCTAGGCTGGATTTGCCCGAACCTGAAACGCCACTGATTACAACAAATTTGCCCCGTGGAAGTTTGACATCGATGTTCTGAAGATTATGGGTTCGCGCACCGCGTACCTCTATCCATCCTTCATCCCTAGCCATCGTTACTCCCCCCTATCTTACTCGGTCTCGTCAAGAGTTCTTGAGGGCTGCGATTCATTCCGGCCCGAATGGTATTATTGCATCAAATCTAATGGGGTCGTCGGTTTCTGGATGAAGTAATTCGAGAGCTGTTGCGTGTAGAGCAATTCTTCCAATCGGGTTTCCTTCGGCCCCGTGTTGCTCGTCACCAATTACTGGATGGCCGAGATTTGCGAGTCCGACTCTGATTTGGTGTCTCCTTCCCGTCTCAATTGTTAATTGGACAAGAGATGCCGTTTCGTCACTATCTGTAATGCTCCAATGGGTGATTGCTTCTCTTGCTTGAGGGTGGCGTTTGTTGACTGCTTTTACATTGAGGAATTTATCTTCAAGGAGCCATTCCTGTATTGTTCCAGATTGTTCGTCGGGAGTTCCTTGGATTAGTGCATGATATACTCGGTGAACTGAGCGCTCTGCAAATTGCTCTTGCAGGTATTCTTTGTGGCGCTTGTGTTTTGCAAATATCATTACCCCTGAGGTTTCACGATCTAGGCGATGAACAATGTAAATCCACGCCTTCTCGTTTTCTTCGCGTAGATAGTCAAGGGTGCGTGAATGGAGGGTGTCTGGCTCCATTTTATCTGTCGCGACGGAAAGCAGGCCCGCTTGCTTATTGACAACCAATATGTGTTCGTCTTCGAATAGAATTTTGATGCGAACTGGTTTCTTTTTGGGTTGCGGCGGAGGGGCGTCTACAGCCGCACTAGTACGGTCGGTAATCGATACTATGCTTCCGATTGAAACGGTGTGTCTAGCCTTGTGGATTATTTTTCCATCTACTCTGATTCTTCCTTCGGTAAGCATTCGGCGTAGAGTGTTTCTCTTAGAGCCGGGAAGTATTTTCTGGATTGCTTCCAGTAAATCGATTTCCTCTTCAAATTTCATAATGCTCCCTCATAGGATAATGACATCGACCGTGTCTCCCACTTGATTTGTGCTGGCAGGTTGTAACACAACAAGACCGTCGCTCCATGCAATGCTTGCAAGATTTCCAGATCCTTGGTGTACCCTCTGGTGCGCAACTAGGCCCGTTGGGGTAATTTCGAGGGACACTCTGCGCATTGTGAGACAGTCTTGTGTTGCTTTCACATTAGTCCCGAGCCGTGCGGTAGTTTTGGCCTCTATTGGCCCATCTGCAGAAGTCGCCCCTCTAATCCAAGGGGCTACAACCATTCTGAATACGATATGGGAACTTACTGGGTTGCCAGGTAATCCAAATATTGGACACTCATTCCAAGTTCCAAAGAGAGGAGGTGAGCCTGGTCTCAACTTTATTCTCCAGAAATGGAGGTCGCCCTCTTCCTCCATTATTTTCCTAACAAGGTCCCATTCTCCCATTGATACGCCGCCACTTGTTAGAATTAGGTCGCATGCTTTCGCCGCTTTGTTTAAGCTGTCTCGCAATGAATCTAATGTATCATCGACGCAATGCATCCTAACTGGTTCGTGACCTAGCCACTTCACCAATCCTGCTATTCCAAAGGAGTTTGATTCGTAAATTTCGCCACGGGCTAATTCTTCACCCGGTTGTTTCAACTCATCTCCTGTCGAGATGATTGCCACCTTTAGGCGCTTGACTACAGGAATATTACCGTGGCCCATCGTGGCACACAGCCCCACTCTCGAAGGCGTAAGGTAGGCGCCTGCATTAAGCGCGGTTTGGCCTTCTGTCATGTTTTCTCCTTTGAATCGAATAAAATGCTTCATGCCCTCTTGAAGTAATCTAACAGTATCTCCTGTTGTTTCACATAACTCGACTTGAAGGACTGCGTCTGCGCCTTCGGGCATTGGTGCTCCAGTCATTATTCGGGCCGCCTGGCCCTCGCCGACAACAATATTGTCCTCTTGGCCGGATGCTTGAATGGTTGCTATTATTTTGAGGTCTGTGGGGGGAGAAAGGGTGTCTTCGTGGCGTACTGCAAAGCCATCCATCGCTGAATTATCAAAGGGTGGATCGTTTACTAAAGAGGCCAAATCTTGTGCTAATATTCTGCCGTGAGCATCATCTAGGCTGACCGTTTCAGATTCAACTGTAGGCGTCGTTTGACAGCATATTTCCAATGCTTCCCCGAGGGACACGAAGTAGGGGATATTGGTCATCATCAACACCAAGGGGCGTTCATGCTTGAGTGTCGCGGTCGAAACGGCTCAAACCATAGTGGCAAAATCAATGAAATATCTGAGTAAACTCAAGCTTACTGCAACAAGGAAAATGCTTGTTACCACTTTCTTTGGTAGATATTGAATTCCAAACTTTGCCCCAGAAAATGCAAAAATGAATGCGAGTAATGGAATTGATATTGTAGCGAAAGGGCCAACTGAGTGATAGAGGTCTAATGCGATGCCGTCGAGAAAGATGTGACTGAGTAGCGCTACTGGGACAATTGTAGAACCAATCTGGTAACTTATTCCAGCGGCTTTGTGAGGGCCCATTTTTAGTAGGGACCGGTTGAGAGTAACTAGAATTGCTCCTCCTCCAATTCCGAGAATACCTGAAGCGGTTCCTGCAAGTGCAGTGCCTACCTGGTACTTCTTCTTTAGAGGTTCAAAGTCGGGCGAGATTTGGTCTTCGGATTGTTCCTTACGCATCCTTGTAGTAGTCCGTTCAATAACAAAAATTAGAATTGCTGAAGCAAGTACTTTTATTCCCACTTCTCCAAGATTCTCAAGAAGGATCCCTGCAAGTATTGTACCAATTACTGCGAAGGGGATTGCTGTAATTCGTCCTGCATTAGCAACAGCAGAATCGGTGTGCCCAGATTTTTTGTGGGAAAGGCTGCTTCCAAGTGCAACCATGAATACTAGCAATAGAGACCCTGTGAGTGATTCTTTAACTCCCCAATCAAGAAGATAAAGGAAAATTGGCACGAAGAGTACGCCGCCTCCTAAGCCAAGGGGACTGAACATTAATGCCACCAATAGCAATAATGCGACTGCGAAAATTGTTGTGGGGTCCATATTATCGCCTACTTTTCATCCAAGAAGAAGTGTTCTGGTTTGGGCGCAAGTGGTCGTTTAAACCAAAGCGGCCGCCTTTCTCCACGTGGATGCGTTTCTTTTTCTTTGGCCCAATCATTCCATTTCTTGTAATGGGCCATGGATTTCTCCATATCAACTTCTACATCACCATATAATTCGTCAGGGCCTGGCCGTGATAGCCAAACTTTCTGCAACCAGCAATGAGAGCCACTAATTGGATCGGGTTGGACCGCGTGAGTGATGTTTTGGTGAACGCCGCCATCTCTCCACCAAATTCGCTTGGTGTCTGGGTCTTCTGAATCAAAAGATTCTATGCCGCTAGTTGTGCGCATACGCATTTTCCCATCTCCGCGATCTTCAATTTTGACTTCATTTGTCATGAAACGGTTGCCTGCATCCTGTTTTCGCCTCCACCTTCCAATGTGGTGGCTACAGCCGATTACTCCTGGCTTAATGCTCTCAGTGACCCATACCTTGTCTACAAACCACCCTATTTCTGTGCGGATTTTGAGTAGTTCTCCTTCGGCTACGCCGAGCTTTGCAGCGTCTTTGGGATGAATCCAAATTGGGTTTTTATGGGCGATTTCAACCAGCCATTTTGCATTTGCACTTCTAGAGTGAATGTGTTGAGGTAAGCGGAAGTTCGGAAGTAGACAATATTCGTCATCGCCTTCGAGGTTGCTCGGATGGACATGGCTGTTGATTCGGTAATGGGGGATTGAATGTTCAGGATATCCGAACTCGATCATCGTCTCAGAATAGAATTCTTGCTTGCCGCTCGGCGTTGGCCAACCTTCTGTCTCGTGCTTCTTGTAGGTTGATGGCTCGATTAGGAATGCTCCGTGTTTCCTCATGTATTCGAGTTCTGTCAATCCTTCTTCTGCTGCAACTTCGGTAAGCCCAGGGACTCTTTCGAAAGTATACTGGTAATACTCGTCAATAGTGATCTTCTCGCCTGGGCGATACGGGCTCATGAAATGTTCCCTAATTCCCATTGTTCCATCATCGATGCGCCACGATAGTTCGTTCCAGAATTCATCTTCTTCCCAAACCATTCCGGGGTTTACTTCGTGGGTGAATTCTACTTCTTTACCCTCTCTTCGGGCGTATTCTCGCAGAACTGGTTGGCGGAACGCCACCCACTTGCCCGAACTTGTAGCATAGGAATTAATGTCGTGCCTTTCAGCAGAATGGCCCATTGGTAGAACGTAGTCAGCAAAGAATGCTGTTTCGTTCCATGTGGGGGTCATCGCTACATGGCAACCAATCGCTTCTTCGTTCTGAAGCATGCCCATCCATGCAAATCCGTCGGGATATGTCCAAACTGGGTTGAATACCCTAGTGAAATATACATCCATTGTTCCTCTTCCTTCTTTCACCATATGTGGTAAAATGTGGCTCATTTCAAAATGAGATAGTGTATATTCTGGAGGATAGTGAAGTTCGTTCCACCCATCTGGTGCTGGCGGCTCATCAAATAATTCAGGTTTGAATTTAGACCATGAGTTTGGAGCAGTGCCGCCTACAGTGCCAACGCTTCCAGTTAGAACATTGAGGAAATGAAGTGTGCGGGAAACTTGCCACCCCCCTAGGTTTCCAATCGATGCTGAGCGCCACACGTGTGCAGAAAGTGCACTTCCTGCCTCGGCAACAATTTCTCCAACCTCGATTACTTGCTCTACGGGAATTCTGCATTCCTCTGCAGCAAATTCGGGAGTGTAGATAGAATATTCTTCTTTCATCAATTCAATAAATCTCTCAAATGTTCTTGGCTCTTCAGGATGGTCTGCAGCTAGCCACATTTCCCAATTCACCCAGTCTTCGAGGAATTTACGGTCATATGTTCCTTTGTCTAGAATCATCTTAGCCCATGCAAGGAATAGTGCCGGCTCGGTTCCCGGCCAAGTTGGAACCCAATGATCTGCCATTGCAGCAGTATTGGAAAGTCTTGGATCAATAACGATGAGTTTAGCGCCATCCATCATTCCTTCTAGAATTCTCTGAGCGTGGGGATTGAAGTAATGGCCCGTTTCGAGGTGTGAAGAGGTTAGTAGAATCACTTTGGCATTTGCATGGTCGGGCGAAGGGCGGTCATGTTTATGCCAAATCGCATACCCGGTTCTTGCCCCTGCTGAGCAAATATTTGTGTGGCTATTGTGTCCATCGACACCCCATGCTTTGAGAACGCGGTTGGTGTACCCTTCATGTCCAGGGCGGCCAACGTGGTATACCACTCTGTCTTTTGCTCCAGTCTTTAGGCTCGCACGAATCTTACTAGAAATTTCGTCAAGCGCTTCGTCCCAAGTAATTTCTTCCCATTCGCCTGCACCGCGTGCTCCTTTTCGGCGAAGTGGTTTGAGAATCCTCTCTGTGTCTTTGATTTGGTTGATTGTTGCGGGGCCTTTTGCACAATTTCTCCCGCGACTACCTGGGTGGTGAGGGTTGCCTTCGAATTTGGAAACTTGACCGGTTTCTTTGTCTACATATGCAAGTAATCCGCATGCAGATTCGCAATTGAAACAGGTTGTTGGAATAAGCGAGTAATTTCGCTCAACCTTCTTTGGCCAAGCATTTGCATCCAATTCCATATGATCGTGCCAATCTTCAGGGCTTGGAAACTTACGAAGCGGCCCTTGGATTTTTACCGTTTCCTCTCTATCGAGATTAGGGATGATGCGAAGGGTTTGTGCAATTCGTTCAATGATCGTGTTCGCCATAATATCACCTCAGAGCAACGGTGTTGCTTGGGCCGCCCTCAGGCCGTGTAAAATGTGTTGGTAACCAAACCAGAATCCGATTAAAGATACGGCGATAGCGGGTAAGAAGAAAGTTAAGGAGTTGTTGAAAAGCGTGAGGAGTGAAACAAATGCTAGACCTCCGAAGAATAGCATTTCAGTACTTCCTGTCAATACGATTGCTGTATTGCTCTTGCTTGACCAGACAACCCTTCCTTTTGCTTGCTTGAACAGCCAGCCGGTGTAAGAGCCGGTTAGCCATGCTGCTGGAATGCCTGCTATTGCAGCCCACTTGTGCAATTCTACTGGGAGATCGAGAACAAATATTGCAAGATGTAGAGTCATTAATCCACCAAATGCACCTAGGGTGAATCCTCCTCTAACTAGCCACGAAGACCAATTTGGCCTTAGCATCACATAGATGAATCGCATTGGCTTGTCGAGGTCGTGAATAAGTAACATCCCAGTAAGGCCTAGCAAGGCGATGCTGAGCACTATTCCAATTGCTGCTGCTGTATCAAACTCGAGTTTTCCAAGAAGAATACAAGTCATCAAAATAATGTAGAGTCCAGCTGCAGCTGACTTTGTAACAAGATATCCTGCTACATCCCAATCCCATAGGATTCCTTTGCTTGGAGCATCGTATGCTCTAGTTGCTTTTGGTGCGTTTTCGGAACTCAGCTTCTCCATAACATCATGGATAATTGCGCGGTCGCGGGGGTTCGCGTCCTTTGCCTTCATCTCTAGTGCTAATTGGACAATCATTGACGGCGTGTCGGCCTGGTTAAGTCGGTTATCTGCGTATTTTGCATAATGCCCAACCCCCCCTTCTTGAGTGGTCCACATTCCGCTGCCTGTCCTAAGTGTGGCGGCGGGGTCAAGCATTTCGTCGCTTGCCTCCACATAGAATAAATTGGGTTTTGCGCCCGACTCAGGCTTACGTACTCTGACGTCGTTCTCTTGAATGCGATGGGAAATCGCTGAATCTGGGTCATCTAAATCTCCGGAAACAATAGATTCGGTAGGGCATACTACTACGCATGCTGGTTCATATGAATTTTCAATTCTGTGTGCACAATAATTACATTTTGCTGCGGTGCCTTTGTTTGGATCGATGTATAGTGCGTCATATGGGCACGCCTGCATACATGATTTGCAACCTATGCACCTTTCATCATCAAAATCTACAATTCCATCTTCGCGTGGGTAAAGTGCGCTGGTAGGGCATATCGTCGTACAGGGTGAATCTTCACAATGATTACATCGGTGAACGCTGAATTCTCGAGTAGAATTTGGATATTCTCCCTTCTCAATATACTTGACGTGCGTGCGATTTACACCAATGGGGACATCGTGTTCCGATTTACATGCAACTGTGCACGCGTGGCAACCAATACAAGTCCGATTGTCGATTACGAAGCCGAAATTTACCATATTGCTCCCTCGATATTTCAGACTGCAGAAGTGCCAGCATGACTTGAAGCAGCACATTCATTTTTACCAAGATCCATTACATTCTGTTCGGTCGGACAAGGTGAAAGTTCGCCGAAGTTGACCTTTCGAATTTGATTGTATATTGCGGGTTGGGTTCGCATATTGGCTTGGATATATGCAACAAATTCGTCTTCGTCGTCAATGCTGTATATTTCCTCATTCAGGTTCTTGACAGCGCCAAACGAATTCAATATTTTATAATTAGAATCTGCTTCGTCATCCCAGCTAGTGTAATGTCCTGGGAGCACTACTAGTTCTTCGGGAAGTGTGGTGATTTTCATTTTGAGCGTTGAATATAGGGTTTTAGCCCATTCAACAACCTGTTTTCCAAGGTCGGGACGTCCGATGCTCACAATGAATACCGTGTCGCCTGAAATCATAAATTTCTCATCTACAACATAGGTAGTAGAGCCGGGGGTATGGCCTGGAGAATGAATCGCCAGAACCTTTGGTCCTTCAGAAGAAAAGGTAAATTCTTCTCCATCTGATACGTTATGATATTCATACGCACTTCCTGAATAATCTCCGGAATTTGCAACGAATGTTGCGCCGTAATTTTCTGCAATTCCCGGCGATCCTGAAATGTAATCTGCCTGAAGGTGGGTTTCGAAGGTATGGGTGATTGTTGCCCCTCTTTCAGAAGCAAACTCCTGATAAAATTCTATGTTTCGAGAGGGGTCGAATAAGAACATTTCATCACCATTTATCAGTCCGTATGAGCATGAGGCCTTACCTGGTCGATTGAATTGCCATACCTCATAACTTTCTTCTTCAGCATTAATTCTCTTTGGAATTAGAAGGTTTCCCCATGAAATGATTCCTCCAGTAAGATATCCAATATTGTCTCGTCCTAAATTGGTGAGCACGTCATAAACAAATTCGGATGACCCTTCTTTGGCGCAAACTACTCGGATTTTCTTTCCAGTAGGCACCTTTTCAACACTAGCGGTTGCATCTTCTATGAAATCAAAATATGGTATATTGAGAGTGGTTATCTCTTCGGGCCCTTCTACAGCGAACCTATTGTAATCCTCTTCATTACGAACATCTAGGAGGATAAAATCCTCCTTGGTTTCGATTGCGTGGTACAATTCAGTAGCGCTATACTCTCCCAATTAATCACCTCAAACGAAGAGTTGGATGTCTGCGTCGGCGGCGAATTCAAGGAATGTGGCGGCACCACCAATGTTGACTCCGTCAATGAATTCTTCTTTCTTGAAGCCGAATACATCCATTGTCATCTGGCAGCCGATCAATTCTACTCCGAGTTGAACGCACATATCTCGCAATTCTGTCACGGTCGCAACACCTTTGTTCTTGAAGGTCTTCTTCATCAAACCAGTAGCGACGCTTTCGAATCCTGGAACGTTGTTGCTAACCATATTGGGGATTGGCCAATCGATGCCTTGGAAAAACTTGGGGCCAAATGGCATCTTCATTGGCATTGCAGGGTTTCCTGCTGGGGAAACCTTAGCTTTGAGGTTCTTCTTAAGAAGCGGAAGTCCGTAGAATGTGAAGAATATTTTCACTTCCATGTCCATTGCGGCTGCTGTTGATGCAAGAATGAATGGAGGATATGCCCAATCTAGAGTTCCCTGGCTTGCAATAATCGCCATCTTTTTCTTCTCTGCCATTTCACTCACCCTTCCTAATGTAAAAAATGAATTTGTCGCCCTCTTCGCCGCTTGAAACAAGTGTGTGTCCAACACGGTTCGCCCAGGCCGGCATATCATTACACGCACCGGGATCGGTTGCGATGACGCGCAGAATATTTCCGCCCTCCATCGTATCCATTTTCAGTTTTGTCTTCAATACCGGCATTGGGCAATTCATTCCGCTGCAGTCTATTTCTCCATCGTACTCTGTCATTTTTTCACTTCCCATTATTATTCATACATCTGACGTTGTGTTTCTGCTAAGCAAGCCAACATCTTGTGAACCAGTGGCGTTGCTAACGAATAATATACGCAAGTCCCATCTCTTCGAGACCTCAATATTCCTCTGTCCCTCATTAATCGAAGGTGTTGGCTCGTAACTGGTTGTGTGAGCGAAAGGTGTTTTTGAATATCTGATACTTTCATTTCTGAATTTTCAATATACTCTACAATGCGAATTCGTTCTGGGTGGCCTAGGACTTTGATAACTATTGCAACCTCTTCGAGGAATGATGTTTTCAATCCGCTGGATTCTGTGTTATCGGTCGTTTGTGCCATGGTCATCGAACAACCCACTTTCAACCCATACATATAATTTATGCAATATGTGAATATTTGAATTATTAGTTATGTAGGACTGTATAGCATTGCTGCACTCCTTTAGTTGACTAATCCCAAAATTACAAGAGTTGGTGGCGACCA
>Ga0206681_10001502_pt1 | contig 10601 bp, 5 predicted proteins | sample M150012015metaG_FD_161048 | JGI IMG/M metagenome (GOLD analysis project Ga0206681, IMG submission 161048) | Ammonia-oxidizing marine archaeal communities from Monterey Bay, California, United States - M1 500m 12015 | ecosystem: Environmental > Aquatic > Marine > Intertidal zone | place: USA...
ATCAACCATTTACGTTTTCACGTCTCACGATTTCCGTACTAATCAATCACGAACTGATAAGGCATTCTAGCTTGCACTCCTTTTAGATGTTGTAGATCTTGAATGGTTTTATAGTACTTATACTGCTCTCCTAATTGATGCTTCATCCACTTGGTTTGCAAATCTTCTTCTAGTCCTTGTAGTAGCTCTTGTAGTGGATCTTTTTGTTCGGGTAATTCATATACACGATAGTCTTCTAATTCCGCTAATTCCGCAGCTCCTTTTATAGCATCATTAAGACCTCCGTATTCATCAATTAAATTGATGTCCATAGCATTAACTCCACTCCAAACTCTACCTTGTCCAATACCGTCCACATTGCGTTGACTCATGTTTCTACCCTCAGCAACTTTTGAAGTAAAGGTTTCGTAAATATCAACTACACTCTCTTGTATAATGGTATATTCTTCTTTAGTGAGTGGTCGAGTCGTGTTTCCTAGGTCGGCAAAACGATTGGTTTTTACCTGATCAAAGGTCAGTCCAATTTTTTCTGTGTATAATTCTTCAAAGCTCATTAAGATACCAAACACACCTATAGAGCCAGTAATAGTACTGGGTAAGGCGTATATTTTATCAGCAGCACAAGCAATATAATATCCACCAGAGGCAGCAACATCGCCCATAGAAACAATTACAGGCTTAACTTCTTGTGCAAGCTTGGCTTCTCTCCAAATAACGTCAGAAGCTAAAGCAGAGCCTCCAGGGGAGTTTACGCGCAAAACAATTGCTTTTACTTTATCATCTTCTCTAGCCTTTCTTAATGCTTTTGAGATACGTTCAGATCCAATGATCGTTTCGCTTCCTTCTCCAGAACGAATTTCGCCCTGTGCATAAATAACAGCGATTTTATCTTTTTTGAATTTAGCGCGTGCATTTTCATAGTTTACCTTTTGGTACTTATTTAGGCTGATAAATTTCACCTCACTGTATTTAGTTTCCTCCATCAGTGTACTGAGGTGATTCTGTAATTGATCTCTGTAGCATAAGCGATCGACCAGACCTAAATTGAGTGCAGCTTTAGGGCTTCGGATTTCAAAGTTGTTGATGATCTCATTGAGTCTTTCATTTGTGAGTTCTCTGTCTTCAGCAACATTATCAAGGTACTCATCCCATATTGAACCTATATAAAGCTCAGTCTGTTCACGATTAGCTGCACTCATTTCTGTAAGCATGAAAGGTTCTACAGCAGATTTAAATTTTCCGTGACGAATAATTTGTGGTTCTACACCAATCTTCTTTAAAGCATCGGTATAAAAAGTAACAGTACTATTCAAGCCCTTTAATTCTATAGTACCTTCTGGGTAAATACAAATATCATCTGATACAGAAGCAAGATAGTAGGCTCTTTGAGTGTAAACTTCAGAATAGGTAGTAATAAATTTACCAGAATCTTTAAAGTCAAGCAATGCATTTCTGATTTCTTCTAGTGTTGCAAACCCAGCACTTAGATAGCCCATTTCGATATAAATACCACTTATGTTTTCGTCTGTTTTAGCTTTGTGTATGTTTACCAACAAATCATTTAAGCCTATAGCTTTTATATCCGATCCAAAGAATTCACCGTAAACATCAAAAGGTGTTTTTTCTACTCTATCTTGAATTGCCCCGCTGAGTTCTAGCTTTAGAATGTGTGGCTTACTGATACTTACAGATTCAGAACTCCCACTAGAAGCTATAATTCCAAAAATGAAAATTAGAGAGATAATCCCAATTACCATTCCTACCGTAGAGGCAAGTGTAAACTTTAAAAATTGTTTCATAGATGTATTTATTTAGACTTACAATAATACGGAAAATCGTTTAGATGTATATGCGTATTAGGGAATAGGAAGTAGGGAGTGGGAAGTCGATTTTGGGAGGTGAGAATTGTGGGAATATTATCTTATTTGTAATAAGTATTTTGGTAGGTGAGTATGAAGTGTAAGAATGGTTTAGTATTTCACTATTCACTATTCACTATTCACTATTCACTATTCACCATTTCCATCTACAGATTAAACTTCTTAATCACATCACGTAATCTAGCGGCTTCTATGAAATTAAGATCTTTCGCTGCTTTTTCCATAGCTCTGCGTAGTTCGTTTATTTTCTTGCGTTTATTTTCTTCAGTAAGATATTTAATCTCTTCTTCAGAAACTTCTAAGCTAGGATCTGGTTCTGCTGCTTGATTATAGCTTTTCCCTATGATAGAGCTTTGTTCTAAAATACTCGCTTTAGATTTTTTATGCGCATATGGAGTGATGTTATGTACCTCATTATATTTCGTTTGAATGGTACGCTTGCGCTCATTGTCATCCATGGTCAATTGCATCGAATTGGTGATTTTGTCAGCATAAAATATTGCTCGCCCATTTACGTGTCTTGCTGCTCTACCCACAGTTTGAGTCAATGAACGTTGCGATCGTAAGAAACCTTCTTTATCAGCATCTAAAATAGCAACCAAAGAAACTTCTGGTAAATCTAAACCTTCACGCAAGAGGTTTACACCAATTAGAACATCGAACATTCCCAAGCGAAGATCTCTCATAATCTCTACACGCTCAAGTGTGTCTACGTCGGAATGAATATATCGACACCGAACACCATATTTTGTAAGGTAAATGGTCAGTTCTTCTGCCATTCTTTTGGTTAGTGTCGTTACCAAAATACGCTCGTCATCTTCAACCCTTTTTGTAATCTCCTCTAATAAATCATCAATCTGATTTTGTGAAGGACGGACTTCAATAATCGGGTCAAGTAATCCCGTAGGACGTATAATTTGCTCAACAATAACTCCTTCCGAGCGCTCGAGTTCGTAATCTGCAGGTGTAGCACTCACATATACAGCTTGAGGAATAACGGACTCAAACTCGTCGAATTTAAGAGGACGGTTATCCATTGCCGAAGGTAAGCGAAAGCCATATTCCACTAAGTTTTCTTTACGAGCTCTATCGCCACCGTACATAGCTTTTACTTGTGATAAGGTAACATGACTCTCATCCACAAATAACATAAAGTCGTCTGGGAAATAGTCTATCAAACAAAAGGGTCTTGAGCCTTCATTACGACCATCTAAGTAGCGCGAATAATTCTCTATTCCTGAACAATAACCCAATTCTTGAATCATCTCTAAGTCAAAGTTTACACGCTCTTCTAATCGCTTTGCTTCTAGATGTTTTCCTATTTCTTTAAAGTAGTCAACTTGTTTGATAAGATCGGTTCGGATATTGTGTTTTGCAGCATCTAATCGCTCTTTAGAAGTGACAAATATATTGGCCGGATAAATACGTAAGTCTTCAAATTTATCAATCCTTTGTCCGCTTATAGGATCAAAAGATTCTAGAGATTCAATTTCATTATCCCAAAATAAAATACGTAATCCAAAATCAGAATAGCCTGGAAATATATCAACACAATCACCTTTCACTCTAAACTGACCGCGTTCTAATTGGGTTTCAGTTCTAGAATACAAAGAAGCTACTAGGGATAAAAGTAGTTCCTGACGATTGATGTTTTGTCCCTGATGTAACTCAACAACATTTTTACTGAATTCTTCAGGATTTCCGATACCATAAATACAGGAAACGGAAGAGATTACAATCACATCTCTACGTCCCGAAAGTAGGGCAGAAGAAGTACTCAATCTAAGTTTCTCTATCTCTTCGTTTACCGATAAATCTTTTTCGATATACAAACCCGTACCTGGCATATAAGCCTCGGGTTGGTAATAGTCATAGTACGAAACAAAATACTCAACCGAATTGTTGGGGAAAAACTGCTTGAATTCGCCATAAAGCTGTGCTGCTAAAGTTTTATTATGACATAAAACTAATGTTGGGCGATTGACTTCTTTCACAACATTCGCCATGGTAAAGGTCTTTCCTGAACCCGTAACACCTTGTAGTGTTTGGTAGGGAAGTCCTTGTTCTAAGCCTTCTACAATTTTACGAATTGCTTGAGGTTGATCTCCTGTAGGTTGAAATTCTGAAACAAGTTCGAAATCCATAGTTTTTGAAAAGATAAAAGGCATCCCATTTGGAATGCCTTTTAGAGGTTATAAACTTCTTAGGTAAGCCATTCGAGATTTTATTTCCTCAAATTTCTCTTTTTGTCTTTCGATGTTTTTTCGCACCTCTTTTAGGAGCGGATTGTCATCTTTCGCATTTTTAAAGAAGCTGATGTTGTTTTCAAGGAGTAATAATTCCTCTTTACACTTCTTTGAGTTTTGTTGCAATTTGTATAGCTCTTCACTCAATTTAGCATCATCATCTTCAGCAACAATTGCTTCAATACGCGTTTTAAATTGAATGTCTCTCTTTTCTGCTTTATCCATATCTAACTGCTCGAAATACGAGTCAATTAATCCACGGAATGTACTTTCAATAGCTTTTACATTCTTGCGAGGAACTCTCCCCATTTCTTTCCAGGCGTTGATGAATCCTTTAATGGTTTCAACATCTTGTTTAGAGTCGCCAGAGTTTTTGTAGGCTTCAACTTCTTTAAGGTAGTTTTGTTTTACCTCAAGGTTAGCTTCATATTCCTGGTCTTGAACTTCGTGTTGTTTCTTTAAGTGATCAAAGAAGGTATTACAAGCCGTTCTCAATCTTTTCCAAAGTGCATCAGCCTCTTTTTTAGGAGCCATCCCCGATTTTTTCCAATCGCTTTGAAGTTTTTTAAGAATATTAGCAGTCTCTTGCCAGTCAGTGCTGTCAGATAATGCTTCAGCCTTTTCTACAATAGCTTGCTTTATAGACAAGTTATCTTTCTGACCTTTCTTAAGATCCTTGTAGAAATCATTTTTCTTGGCATTGAAAGTTTTAATTACTGTCATAAAGCGCGTCCACGACTCATCGTTTTGTTCGCGACTAATAGGACCTACAGTTTTCCAGTCTTCTCTTAATTTATTAATTAAGTCAGACTGTTTTTGCCATTTATTATGGTGGCTAAGTTCAGCGTAATCAATTGCTTCAACTTGCTCACATATAGCTAGTTTAGCTTTAAAATTGTCTTCGTATGACTCTTTGCGTTTTTCGTAATAGTCATTACGTTTTTTGTGGATGATTTTAGTTGCAGTTTGGAAGCGTTCCCAAACAGTTTCTCTATGATCTCTTCCAACAGGTCCAACTTCTTTCCACGCTTCATGAAGTTCTTGTAGACTAGCAAAAGCTTTCTCTAAATTATCTTCAGAATCAATTGCTTCAGCGTTTTCACAAAGTGTAGTTTTATAATCTAAATTTCTTTTGAACTCTATATCTCTTAAATCATTATTGATTCTCAAGTAGTCAAAGAAATTTTCAACGTGGTGGTGGTAAGTTTGCCATAAATTATTCAATTCTGACTTAGGTACTTGACCAGCCGACTTCCAACGTTCTTGAATATCTTTAAAATGCTCAAAGGTTTCTTTCATCTTCTCTTCTGCATTTAATAGGCCTTTCAACTCTTCAATTAAGTCTAGCTTAATTTTCAGGTTTGTAGCCATCTGCTTTTCTTGATCTCCAAAAAACGCATCTCTACGAGTTTTGTAAGTCTTTAAAACAGCTTTAAAAGCATTTGTAAGAGGGTAGTTGTAGTCGAATTCTTCTTGTTCTTCTCCTTCAACTTCACCTTTTTCGGCTTTGAATTTCTCTAAGGCTTCTTTGTAAGCGACGTTACTTCTGTCGTAGAAAATTTTCTTAGCCTCATCAATTTGAGCTTTAATTGTTTGAATAGGAGCCGTATTTACTAAAGATTCTACAGCTGCTATTAAGTCCTCCGTATCAAGCGATGCATAAGTTGCCATGTCGATTACAACAACTGTTTCAGTTGTTTCTTCAGGTGTACTTGCTTCGATAATTTCTTTATCGTCTGCTTGATTCGTTATGTTCGTTTCTTCCATCGTAGTTTACTAATGTGATTTTTTGGAATAGCAAATATAAGAATTTAAGGCATTCTATTGTTAATGGTTAGGAGTGAACCGAAAACAGGGATGAATTTGTTGTTAATAGGGTTCTTGTTTCTCATGAAATATTCTCCTAATTATTTTGTTCTTTTGTTATTCAATAATAGCTAAAAGCCATATTCATGAAGTGTTTTTTTTCAGTATTAAGTATTCTTCTACTTTCATCATGTTCTAATATTTGTCACAGAAATGAGCCTCAAGCTATTGTTGTAACGGCACATAAACTGGCTTCAGAAATAGGACTTCAAGTTTTAAAGGAGGGCGGTAATGCATTTGATGCTGCAATAGCTGTAAATTATGCTTTGGCTGTTTCTTATCCTCGTGCTGGAAATATTGCAGGTGGTGGGTTTATGGTATACAGAACCGCCGATGGTGAGGTTGGCTCATTAGATTATCGAGAGAAATCGCCTATGAATGCCAGTCGCGATATGTATTTAGATGAAGGCGATAATATAGTTAAGAATTTAAGTACACTTGGAGTTTTGGCAGTTGCCGTTCCTGGAACCGTTGCAGGTATGGATGCTATTCGTCAAAAGTTTGGTACTAAATCGATGTTAGATTTGCTCACTCCTAGCATCAATTTAGCTAAAAAAGGTTTTGCTATTAATGTAGCTCAGGCAGGAAAGTGGGATCAGTATAGAGAATTGTTTTTAAAGGTAAATAAAGACTCAATCCCTTTTGTGAAAAGTGATTTATGGGAAACAGGTGATACTTTAAAGCTAACTGAATTAGCTCGGAGTCTTAAGTTAATTGCTCTAAATGGAGCTAAAGAATTTTATGAAGGTGAAATTGCGGACTTAATAATTGAGACTGTTGCTGATGAAGGTATCTTGTCTTTAAATGATTTAAAATCGTATGAGGTTGTCTGGAGAGAGACCGTGTCTTTTGATTATAAGGAATATGCAATTCATTCAATGGCTCCCCCTTCTAGTGGTGGTATAGCTTTAGCTCAGCTTTTTAAAGGAATTGAAAAGTATGATTTAGATGCCATTGGTTTGAATACTTCAGAATATATTCATTTGTTAACTGAATTAGAAAGAAGAGTATATGCAGATAGAGCTACACATTTAGGCGATCCAGATTATTATAATGTTCCGATTGATTTACTTTTAGATGATTCTTATATTGAATCTAGAATGAGAACTATTAATGAGACTTATAAAACAGATTCTAAAGATATAAAGGCAGGTACAGTTGAGTTTATTGAAAGTCACGAAACAACACATTTTTCAATTGTAGATGCTCAAGGTAACGCTGTAGCAATAACGACTACTTTAAATGGGAATTTTGGCTCGAAACTTTACGTTCAAGGGGCTGGGTTTTTATTAAATAATGAGATGGATGATTTTAGCGCTAAACCTGGAATAGCCAATCAGTTTGGGTTGGTGGGTGCTGAAGCGAATGCGATAGAATCTGAAAAAAGAATGTTAAGTAGTATGAGTCCTACAATAATTGAGAAAAACGGGGATTTGTTTATGGTTCTAGGAACTCCTGGAGGATCTACAATTATCACTTCAGTTTTTCAAACAGCTTTAAATGTAATTGAATTTAATTTACCAATTAGTGAAGCGGTTAATTCGCCTAAAACGCATTCGCAGTGGTTGCCTGATAAGATTTATTTCGAGAAAGGAATGGATTCAACTTTGATACACAATCTTCAAGAAAAAGGACACGTACTTCACGAGTGGAATCAAATCGGAAAGATGGCTGTGATTCATATAAATGATCAAGGTGAATTAAAAGGCTCTGCAGATGAAAATAGATCCTTCGGAACTGTAGCTGTATATTAAAGCTTTTCGTAGATTTGCAGCACTAAAAGATATTCTATGTCTGTGATTGACGAACTGAGAAGAGAGGGAGAAGTATTCCAAGCTTATGAAATGGCTAAAGAGAGGTTAAAATCGAAACCAAATCAAGATCTTGTAAAGAGAGATTTGGGGAGAGTTCTAACCGATTTACTTCAAAAGAATTGTTATTTGGTTCAAGCCGACCAATTCTTTGAATACTTATGTGAGTTTTATGCTCTCGAAGTCCCTAAACTCGACTCTGTTGTTCACGAGAACATTATGTGGCAAGTGGGTAAATTCATCAAAGAATTAACTCGAGCCGAAGCCCCATCCGAAGTTTTCGATAAACTATACCATATCATTGCCGATGTGGAACTTCCAAGTGGCACAAGTCTTTTTACTTTTATTGCTAGTTCTGTGTTAGAAACTAAAGATTTTAACGAATCTTATGTACGTGTCTTATTAAATCTTGGTGTTCACCATTTACCAGCCAATCATTTTGAAGCAATCAATGAAGAAGGAGAGAAGAAGCCTTCTCTTGGTGAATTGATGTTGTTGACCATCGCCAAGCACTTTACAAATCAAGAAAATCCGAGTAAAGCTGATATTCAAAGATTACTTGAAGAGCTTGACTTTGTAGGAGAGCATTATACGAACATTCCTTATATAGAGTATTATAAAGCTAAAGCTTATAACTCTATCGACGATAAAGTGATGGCTGAAAAAGCAATTTTAACTTATCTTAGAAAGAGAAGTAAGGAGTATTTAGCATGGGAATTACTTTCGGATATTAGTAAAAGTAAAGAGCGTAAGATTCAGGCTTTATGTAAGACGGTTACCTGTCATACGCGTTCTGGACAGTTGGTGCGTTCGCAAACAAAGTTATTCTACATCTTTCTCAAAGAAAAAGAATTTGATATTGCTAAGTCTTTGTACAGAGTAATTACTGACACGCGTAGAGAGCTAGGAAAAGCACTTACTGATGATTGGCGTTCAATGCGTGATGAGCCCTGGTTTAAGGGAGTTAAAAGAGATGTTGACTTTGAAAACTACTGTTACAATAGATCTAAAGAAATTGTAGCCTATGTTTTTGCTGATTGGAAGCCTCAAAATGGAATTATTTACGGTCTAAATTTAGCTAAAGATTTAGCCGAATTTGTTGTGGCTGATGATGTTCATGGTGCTTTTAAATACTTTGGAGATAAGAGTCTGAAGGTAGGCGATTTTGTGAGTTTAAAACTTCAAAGAGTAGCCAATCATCAGGGGGTTAAGTATAAGGCTCTTTATGTAGAGAAATCTGATAAGCGACCTAAGCGTACCGTTTATAAGGTTGTAGAAGATGAAATACGAGCGGAGGGTGAACGTCATTATGTAGGTTCAGTACCTATAAATTATAGTTTTGCCGAGTCTAAAGGTTTGAAAGAAGGTGATGTTGTAAGAGTGAAAGCTGTGAAACTACCTTCATCAAGATTTAAGGAAGAGGTGAAATGGAAAGTGTTATCACTATTTGGAAAAGAGGCTAATTAGCCTCTTTTTTTTGTTGTAAATATTGCTTGGTTCTATTTGCTGCGTTTTCTCTAATATTAAACCAATACAGATTGTAATCAGCCAAATGATAATTGGTCATTTTCTTTAGAAAAGCAAAGGGTACCTTAGGTTGTTTGATCCAAATAATGTTTTTCTTTTTATTGATTTTAGCTTTAACTGATTTTTTGTGAACCGTTTTGAAGTTGTACATCAAGAGTCCCTTATGATCATCAAAATTTGAATAATCATCTTCAGTGGTCCAGGTGATGGGATTTACAACAAAAGCATTTTTACGAAATTTATCGAAGTGGTCACTAGGCATAAATCCATCAGAGTAAGTTTGCCAACTTACAAAACAACCAGTTTCATCAGCATTTTCGCAAGGTGGTATGTTTGTGAAGGTGTTCTTGTCAACCGACATCCCTACTAGGTATGCTGCAACAAGTTTATCTTTTAATTCTGTATTGTCAATGTAGTCGCGAATGATAAAGCTTGCATGAGTTGTTCCTTGACTATGCGAGGCAATTATAAATGGTCTTCCATTATTATAATTTTTCAGGTAGTATTCAAAAGCTCTTTTCACATCTTCATACGCAAACAAAATTGCCTTACGTCCCCCTTCTTTCAGGTGGAAGTATGATTTAAGGTGCGCCTGTCGATAACGGGGTGCAAAAATTCGACCTACATTATTAAAAGCAGTTGCTTGATGTCGTACTGCCCAATAGTCGGTGTAAAAGTTAATAACTGAATCTACAGTACTCGCGTTCCATTCTGGACTGTCTTCTGCGAAAAATGTAGTCGGGTGAATAAAGAATACATCGATTTTACTCTGTTCTTGTAAGTCTTGAAGCTCTTCATTTGGAACTACATCAGCGTAATCTTCCGTAAATGGTAAGGCAGACCAATTTTCACTCAGACTATAGTCTGGTTCAGGGTGTTCAGGGATTACTGTAAAAGAGTGCTGAACATTGTAGCTCGTCCTGCAAGAACAGATGCAAATGATTAAAAGAAAGAAACTATATTTTTTCATGCCTATAAATATAGAGCTATTATGATTGAAATATAGAAAGGGTTTAAATAAAAAAAGTCCTCCCGAATCGGGGAGGACTTTGAGCGAGAGACGAGACTCGAACTCGCAACCCTCAGCTTGGAAGGCTGACGCTCTACCAATTGAGCTACTCTCGCTTATTGTGGTGGGAGAAGGATTCGAACCTTCGAAGGCTAAGCCAGCAGATTTACAGTCTGCCCTCGTTGACCGCTTGAGTATCCCACCAAGCACCATAAAATGTGAATTCAATAAAGAAAAGAGCCGATGGAGGGACTCGAACCCA
>Ga0206681_10001504_pt1 | contig 10599 bp, 8 predicted proteins | sample M150012015metaG_FD_161048 | JGI IMG/M metagenome (GOLD analysis project Ga0206681, IMG submission 161048) | Ammonia-oxidizing marine archaeal communities from Monterey Bay, California, United States - M1 500m 12015 | ecosystem: Environmental > Aquatic > Marine > Intertidal zone | place: USA...
ACGCAACGAGTCGAGTGTGATGATGGCACCGGTTGGCAGACCAACGCCGACGGCACCATCGACAGCGAATGGCACATCGAGGGCGACTGCCGAATCACCACGAGATCCGATGGCAGCATCGATGCCAACTGCGACAGCGGCGCCTACGGCTGGAACGCAACCTCCGACGGCACCCGAACCTCCGAATGGACCCGGGAGGGCGACTGCCGGACCACGACCAACTCCGACGGGAGCCGACGGATCAGTTGCGATGACGGCACCGGCTGGAGCGAGAGCGTCACCGGTGAACGGACTTCCGAGTCGTCGACCGACGCCGACACCGGATGTCGGGTGACAACGAAGTCCGACGGCCGCCGTGACGGCTGGTGCCCCGACGGGACCGGCTGGAGCGAGACCGCCGCCGGCGAGCGGACCTCCGAGTCGTCGACCGACGCCGACACCGGCTGCAACGTCAGGACCAACGCCGACGGCACCCGCCACTACTCCTGTGACAACACCAGCGGCTGGAGCGAGGATTCCCTCGGCAACCAAACCTCCACCTGGGTCCGGGAGGGCGGCTGCCGGATCACCTCCAACAGCGACGGGACGATCCGCGGCTCCTGCGATGACGGCACCGGCTGGAACGCAACCGCTGATGGGGATCGCACCTCTGAGACTTCCACCGACTCGGAGACGGGCTGCCAGGTGACCATCGACAGGAGCGGCTCACGCAACTTCCGCTGCGACGACGGTGCCCGCAGTTGGACCGAGGATGCCGACGGCAACCGACTCTCCGATTCCATCCTCGACCCCGAGACCGGATGCACAACCCGCTCGGAATCGAACGGAACGGTCAACGTCTGGTGCGAAGACGGTCGCGGCTCACGCACCGACGCCAACGGAAGCGTCCAGGAGTGGACCGAGGTCCGCGACGAGGCCACGGGATGCAACACCAAGACCTACAGCGACGGCACCATCAGCACCAACTGCCGGGACGGCTCCGGCTCGTACACCGACCAGTTCGGCCGGACCACCGCGTGGAACGAGGAGAAGAACGAGGCGACCGGCTGCACCACCCGCACCGAGACCAGCGGTGCCGTCAACACCTATTGTGACGACGGCAGCAGCAGCCGGACCGACGAGTTCGGCAAGACCTCTGTCACCCGCATCGACGAGGCCGGCTGTCGTGTCACCGAGAACCACGACGGCTCGTCCAATACACGGTGCCCCGATGGCTCAGGTTCGAACACCGACCACCGTGGCCGGGCACAGACGTTCACGGAGGTCGTCGACCCGGACAGCGGATGTCGGACCACCGTGCGCTCCGACGGATCACAGGAGGTCCGCTGCGACGACGGCTCTGGTTCCTGGACCGACTCCTACGGTAGGACGCGGAGGTGGACCGAGGTCGTCGACCCGGACAGCGGCTGCAGTATCCGGACCAACGAGGACGGCTCGGGCGAGATTCGGTGCCCCGATGGAACCAACACCCGCACCGACGACAAGGGAAGGACGTCTTCGAGCACCTACGACGAGGACAGCGGATGCACCTCCGAGACCCGGTACGACGGCAGCGTCTCCACCTGGTGCGGCGATGGGACCACGACCACCATGGATGCCAACGGAAACACCTCGACCACGCTCTACGACACCGAGACCAGTTGCTCCACGACCGAGGAGGCCAACGGCGCCAGTCACACCTGGTGTGAGGACGGCTCCGGGTCGCGCACCGACCCCAACGGCCGAGCCCACACCTGGATGATGGACTACGACGCCGAGACCGGCTGCACCACGCGAACCGAGTCCAACGGAACGGTCCACACCGAGTGCGAGGACGGCACCGGATCCCGGATCAACCCCCAGGGCCGGACCACCGCATGGTCGGGCGAGGTGTACGACGCCGAGACGGGCTGCACCACACAGCAGCACACCGACGGTGGCTCCAGTACGAACTGCGACGACGGCTCCCGCTCCTGGGTCGGCAACGACGGATCCACGTCGTCCTACGACGCCGCGACCGGCTGCAACGTCAGGACGAACTCGAACGAAAGCACCGAACGCCACTGCGACGATGGCACAGGGACCCGCACCGACCGAGACGGCCGGACCTACGAGTGGACCGAGGACTACGACGCCGAGACCGGCTGCACGACCCAAAGCAACACCGACGGCTCCTCGAACCGCTGGTGTGAGGACGGTTCCAACACCTGGACCAATGCCGATGGCGAGGCGCACACATCGACCTACGACGACGGCACGGGGTGTCACACCGAGACCCACTCCGAGGGCTCCGTCAGTACCCGCTGCAACGACGGCACGGGAACGCACACCGATGCCGAGGGCAACGTCTGGACCTGGGAACGGCCCGAGACGACCCAGGACGAGGGGACCGGTTGCACCACCGAGGCCTACAACGACGGATCCAGCTTCACGTGGTGCGAAGACGGCCGCACCGTCACGGTCGATACCGAGGGCAACGTCGACGAGCGGCTACCCCCCGCTGAGGTGACCAACGACGATGGCTCGGTCACCCGCACCTGGTCGGACGGCACGGTCGAGACCCGCGACCTGGACGGATCGTCCCACACCGTCTGGGCAGACGGCACCTGGAAGTCCGTCCGCGTCCGGCCGGACGGCACCATCGTCGAGTCGCACTCCGACGGGTCCCGGACCGCCATCCAGCCCGACGGCACCCGTGCCCACACGAACTCCTTCGGGCAGACCTCCTCCTCGGTCCAACTCGGGGACGACGAGGACGGTGGCAGCGTCACGACCTACGAGGACGGCAGCGAGTACCTCGACTACGGCGACGGGCGGCGTACGTGGCGGGATGCCTCCGGCTTCACCTTCGAGGTCACGATCGACCAGTCCAGCGGCGATCGCATCACCACCGCCTCGGACGGCTCCCGTCGGGTCGAGCGCCCGGACGGCAGCTTTGAGCACCAGTACTCCGACGGCTCGGTGGACACGGGAACCATCGATGAGGGTGGCAACCTGGTGATCCGCAGTGCCGACGGGACCACCGCTGTGGCCTACGCCGATGGCAGCGAGAGTTGGACGGACCCCTGGGGGCTCAACAGCCAGACGGTGGTTGCCGAGGACGGCGGTCGCTACACGGCCTTCAGCGACGGCTGGACGGAATCCGAGTCGGCCGACGGCCGGACCATGATCCGCACGAGCCCCGCCGGCGCTACCGAGACCCGGACGACCCTCGCGGACGGCACCGTCCAGATCGACTACCCCGGCGGTGGCACCGCCCGTTTCGATCCGACGACGGGTGAGGGCTCCTACACGGAGGCGAACGGCTCCGTGTTCCTCTTGCGCCGGCTCGACGATGGAACGATCGTGGGGACCGACTCCCGGGGTCGGGTCATCGAGCACAACCCGATGACCGGGTCGACCCGCATGGCAGGGGCCGATGGCACGAGCCAGACGACCACCCGACTCGAGGACGGTTCCTTCCGGGCAGTCCTCGTCGACGGCACCGAGATCGTGACCGCCCCCAATGGCTCGCAGGTGGTGACCGGCCCCGACGGCTCGTCCGCCGAGACGACGGTGACAGGCGACGGTTGGGTCGCCCGAAGGGAAGACGGCACAACGGTCACCAGTTCCACAGCCGGCGACGGCACCACCCGGGTCGCCTACGACTACATGGCCGGTGCGGGCGGGATCAGCTCGATCGCACGCAATCCGGGTGACGGGACCATGCAGGTCGTCCTCGGAAACGGCGACACCATAGATATCTCCGTGGCCGAGGACGGTTCGATCACCATGGCGGGGCCCGACTTCGAGAGGACGTTCGAGCCGGGATCCGGCATCGCCGGACGGGTACAGACGGCCCTCGCCGACGATGGTTCCTCGACCGTGTCCACCGCATCCGGAACGACCTCGATGGTCTCCGCCGATGGCAGCACCATGACCGTCGAGTCCTCCGACGGGTCGACGGCGATCGCCACCAAGGACAGCGAGGGTGTCACCGTCGACGTGGACGGAGTGACCTACACGTACGCCTTCAACTAAGGCTCGTCCGCCCAGGGGCTACGGGCGGCTTCGCAACACCCAGGGGCCCCGGTCCAGCAACGCCGCCACAAACAGGAACACGCCGCCCACGGCGATCACCAGCAGGCCCGAACCGACCCTGAACTCGAAGCCCTGGATCGGCGGCAGGGCGCGCACGTCACCGATCTCGAGGCCGGTCAGGATCAGCAAAACCACCCCCGCGGCGAGGAGCACGAGCTTTACGGCGAGCCCACGCACCCCGACCCAGAGGGCACCGGTGGCGGCCGCACCGACGAGTCCGAGGACGAGCACCAGCACGGCGTCGCCGGCCTGGTCCCAGCCGATCTCGGACACGCTGTCGGATCCCTCGGCGACGACCCACGGCAGGAACGTTCCGAAGATGGCGAGGACGACGCCTGTGGATGCAACGAGAGATGCCAACCAGTTCGGCTCCGGCTCCGGGCGCTCGGGCCGCCGCGGCACGGCGGGTTGCTGTGGTGCCATCGGCGGCGTGTCGCCGGGCCGAACCGCGGAGATGCCCATCGGCGGGGTGTGCGGCAGTGGGGGGCTGTCGTGTCCCGCGTGCCCACCCTCCGGGTGACCATGGGCTTCAACCTCGTCGGACATCGCACTCATCCCTCTGATCGGATGCCCCGGCCCTCGGTGTTGGGCCGCCCCGATCGTCGAGCACCGGGCGGGATTTGAACCCGCGGCTTTACGGCTTTGCAGGCCGTTCCCTTGGTCCGCTCGGGCACCGGTGCCTGCTCCAGCCAGAAGCGGGAGCGAGAGTCATGGTATCGGCGGCGCGCCTCTGCGTGCCGTCCACTTCGGTCGTCGGGGCCCGCTGTGACAGGCTTCCGACCGTGGACACACGATCGGCGCAGGAGTTGCTCGCCCCCCTCGCCACCCAGCAGACCGACCTCGGCGGCGGCCGCCGGCTCATCGAGACCTACACCTTGGAGGGGCAACTCGGGCTGCTCTGGCAAGGGCCTTCGGACGCCGAGGACGTGGTGCTGTGCGCGGCAGGCGGCATGGGCGGCTACCTCGGCCCGGCCGACGGCCTCTACACCCGCCTCGGCGAAACGCTTGCCGGGGCGGACACTGCAGTCGTCTGCGTCGACTACCGCCGGCCCAGCCACCTCGAGTCGTCGCTGCTGGACTTGGCGGCCACGGCCGACCGGGCCGTGCAGCAAGGGGCGCGCCGGTTCGTCGTCCTCGGGCACTCGTTCGGTGGGGCCGTGGCGATCCAGGCGGGTTGCGCCCTCGGGCCCTACTGCGCCGGCGTCGCCACCTTCGCCACGCAGAGCGCCGGTTGCGAGCAGGCTGGCCAACTGGCGGCGCCACTCCTCCTGTTCCACGGGGCGCAGGACAGGATCCTCGGCCCCGAGAACAGCGAGATCGTGCGGTCCCTGGCCGGGCAGGGCGAGGTCCGTGTGTTCGACGGCGCCGACCACCTCCTCACCGAGGTGGCCGACGAACTCCGCGACCTGATGGCGGCCTGGATCCCGGACCGGTTCGCCGAGCACCGGGCCGACTGACTCCGCCCGTGGCTCCGGTCCACGGTCAGTCGTCGGGCGCCTTCTCCTCGGCCAACTTGACCGTGCAGGTGCCCTGGGCGACGGCTACGAGCCGTCCCTCGTTCTCGATCCGGATCGACACCACGGCCAGGCGCTTCGACATGGACACGACCTCGGCGGTTGCCCTGCAGGTCCCACCGCTGACCGGACGCAGGTAGTTCACCTTGAACTCGGTCGTCGCCGCCCAGGACCGGGGCGGCATGACCGGATAGAGCACGACACCGAGGCAATGGTCGCACAGCGCTGCGAGGCAGCCACCGTGCATGTTGCCGATGAAGGTGATCAGGTCGTCGCGCACCTCAAACTCGACAACGAGCCGACCGGCCGCGGCCTCGACGACGACCAGGCCGAGGAACCCGTCGATGCCGCCCTCCGGTTGCCGGCCGACCATCAGGTCGACGAACCCCGGGTTCACCAGTTCCAGTTCGGGGCCGCTCATCGCTCCACTCCCTCCTCCGGGCCGCACCCATCGGGCGGCCACGGCTCCATTCCGTCGTCCAGTGGTACGTCGAGGCTCTTCAGCAGGCGGGCGAACAGGCTCCAGTTGCCGATGACCGCAACCAGTTCCACGAGGAGCGCTGCGTCGAGGTGCTCGGCGCAGGCCGCCCAGGTGGAGTCGCCGATGGCACCGCGCGCCAGGGTCTCGTCGGTGGCGGCGAGGACTGCCCTTTCGACCGGTCCGAACCCGTCGTGGTGCTCCCAGTCGCGCACCGCGATCAGGTCTGCCTCGTCGATGCCAAGGGCGACCGCCACGTGCCAGTGCTGCGTCCACTCGTAGACGGCGCCGCTCACCCAGCCGATGCGCATGATCGCGAGCTCGCGCAGCCGCTGGTCGAGGCTGCCCTTCCAGAGCAGTCGGTGGAGCAGGCCGTTGAGGGCGGCGGCCGTCGGCGGGTCGTGCAACAGGATCCGGAACACGTTGAGTTCCGCCATCCCATCCGGGACGCCCACGTCGAGCGCCCGGGCCCGGGCCTCGTCGACGTCGAGCAACGGGACGCGTCGGCCCCGGACGTCTCGCTCGCTCACCTGCTGCATTCCTCCCCCGAACCCTTCCCGCGGCTGTGTGGCTCGTACGCTAGGCAGCCGGAGGAAGCCGAGCATGACCGAACGACCGGCAACATCACGGGCACTGGTGCTGAGCGCGCCGCGGACGCTCGAGCTCCGCGACATCAGCGTCCCGGCACCCTCTCCTGACACGGCGCTCCTCGAGGTCGAGGCGTGCGGGCTCTGCGGCACCGACCACGAACTCTTCACCGGCGCCCTCCCGCTGCCGACCCCGCTGGTCCCGGGCCACGAGACGGTCGGCACGCTGCTTGAGGTGGGTGAAGCCGCTGCCGAGGCCTGGGGCGTGTCGGTCGGTGACCGGGTGGCCGTCGAGTGCTTCCAGTCGTGCCGAACCTGTGATCCCTGCCGGTCAGGCGCCTACCGGCGCTGCACCTCCAACGGCCTGCGCACCGCCTACGGACTCTCCCCCCTCGACGTCGGTCCCGAACTCTCCGGCGGCTGGGCCGCACACCACTGGCTGGGTCCCGACTCGATGGTGCTGCCGATACCCGACGGCCTCGACCCGGTCGACGCGACGCTCTTCAACCCGGTGGGTGCCGGGATCCGCTGGGGGGCCGAGTTGCCGGGCACCGGTCCCGGCGACGTCGTCGCCGTCCTGGGCCCCGGGATCCGGGGACTGGCAGCTGCGGCGGCAGCGAGGGAGGCGGGTGCCGACTTCGTGGTGGTCACCGGCAAGGGACCCAACGACCGGCCACGCCTCGAGGCGGCCACCGCCTTCGGCGCCGACCTCACGGTCGACGTCGACGAGGAGGACCCCGCCGTCGCACTGCGTGCTGCGACCGGTGGTCCCGGGGCGGATGTCGTGGTAGACGTGACCGCCAACGCGCCCGAGGCCCTCGGACAGGCCGTCCGACTGTCGGCCCCCGAGGCCCGCATCGTGCTGGCCGGCACCCGCAACAGCACGGAGACGCCCGGCTTCGACCCGGACCACATCGTGTACAAGGAACTCCATCTTCTGGGTGCCCTCGGTGTGGACGCACCCACATATCTGGCGGCCCTGGACCTGCTCGCCACGGACCGCTACCCCTTCCGCTCGGTTGCCAGACGGGTCGAGCCGCTCGAGGGTGCCGCCGACCTGCTGGCCACCATGGCCGGTGAGGGTGCCGCTCCCCCGCCCATCCACGCCGTCCTCGTGCCATGACCGACTTCGATCCTTATGCACAGACCGGTGGCCCCATCGAGGGCAGGGGACCCGTGCCACGTTCCAAGCGGCGGCGTCGACGGGAACGCGAGCGCCCCACCCCGTACGACCTTCCGGCGACGCCTCCCCGACCCGCCGCACCCGCCGCACCCGCCGCACCCGCCGATGACCTCATCCATGCCGGATTCGGGCGTCGCCTCGGCGCCTTCGTCCTCGACCTTCTCATAGTCGGCATCCCGAGTGGTTCACTGTCGTCGTTCGTGATGAAAGTCCTTCCGAAGGAGCCCGGGACCTGCGAGAAGCTCGACGGCACGACTTACGCCTGCGACGTCCTGACCAGAGACTCTGAAGGCATCCACGCGTTGTTTCTGCAGGCTCTCCTCCTGTTCGTCGTGTTCTTCTACTTCGGCCACCTCGAGGGCCGCCGGGGTGGCACCCCGGGCAAGCGGATCGCCGGCCTCCGGGTCGTCCGTACGGACACGGGCGGGACCATCGGGATGGGTCGGGCCATCGCGCGGCTCTTGTTGCGGTTCGTCTCCGCTGCGCCGGTCTTCCTGGGCTACTTCTGGATGCTCTGGGACGACAACGGGCAGACCTGGCACGACAAGGTCGTCCGCAGCCGCGTCGTCAGGGCCTGAGCCCGCGTCGTACGCTCCGTCCATGACCGAATCCGAGTACGAACCGAGTCCCTGGGAGTTCGTTGCCGACCACGTAGAGCGCTATCTAGCCTCCGACGGTGCGGACGGCTACGAGATGGAGGGCGCCCCCTGCGTCATCCTCACCACGACCGGCCGTCGGACCGGCAAGGTGCGCCGCACGCCGTTGATCCGGGTCCACGACGGCGATAACTACCTGGTCGTCGCCTCGCTGGGCGGCGCACCCCAGCATCCCGTCTGGTACCTGAACCTCCTGGCCGACCCCGAGGTCACGCTCCAGGACAGGGGCGTGGTGCACGAACTCGTCGCCCGCACGGCCTCACCGGAGGAGAAGGCCGGCCTCTGGCCGATCGCTGTCGCCGTCTGGCCCGACTATGCGAACTACCAGGCCAAGACCGAACGCGACATTCCGCTGGTGGTGCTCGAGGCACGCTGAACGGACGCTTCAGCCCCGTCGACGGGAGTCGATGATGCCGGTGTCGAAGCCGGCCAGGTGAAGCCCGCCGGCGAACCGGGCGTGTTCGACCTTGAGGCAGCGGTCCATCACCAGGTCCATCCCGCCGTCGAGTGCGATGCGGGCGGCCTCGGGGCTCCAGAGCCCGAACTGGGTCCAGAAGGCCTTCGCCCCGACGGCGACCGACTCCTCGGCCACGCCGGGCACGTCGTCGAGCCGTCGGAACACGTCGACGAGGTCCGGCACCACCGGCAGGTCGGCCAGTGACGGCACGCACGGTCGTCCGAGGATCTCGTCGGCGGTCGGGTTGACGAAGTACACCTCGTAGTCGGCGGACGAACTGACGAGGTAGGTCGCCACGAAGTTGGAGGGCCGTGCCGGGTTGGGCGACACGCCGACCATGGCGATGGTGCGCGCCGAGTGGAGGATGTCGAGCCGCTCGGCAGCGGTCGGCTCGCTCCAGCCGGCGACGGGCGTGTGCTCGCTCACTGCCGTGCCGCCCCGAGTGCCTGGTCGAGGTCCCACAGGATGTCATCGACGTCCTCGAGCCCGACCGACAGGCGGACCATCTCGGGGGTGACGCCCCCGGCTTCGAGGTCCTCGTCGGAGAGTTGCTGGTGGGTGGTCGAGCCGGGATGGATGACGAGCGTGCGGGCGTCGCCAACGTTGGCGAGGTGGCTGACGAGCTCGAGCGACTCGATGAAGGCGGCCCCCGCCTCCCGGCCGCCGGCCACGCCGAAGGTGAAGATCGCCCCCGGTCCCTTCGGCATATAGCGCTGCGCCAGGTCGTGGTATGGCGAGTCGGGCAGGCCGGCGTATGCCACCCAGTCGACGCCGGCGTGGCCGTCGAGGAACCCGGCCACCCGTTGGGCGTTGGCGACGTGCTCGTCCATGCGCTGCGGCAGGGTCTCGAGTCCCTGGAGCAGGAGAAAGGCGTTGAACGGCGACAGCGAGGCACCCACGTCCCGCAACTGCTCCGCCCGCAGCCTCGTGCAGAAGGCGAATTCGCCGAAGTTCTCCCAGAAGCGCAGGCCGTTGTAGGCGGGAGTGGGCTCGGTCATCTGCGGGAACCGGCCCGATCCCCAGTCGAAGCGCCCCGACTCCACGACCACCCCGCCGATGGAGGTGCCGTGGCCGCCGATGAACTTGGTGGCCGAGTGCACCACGATGTCGGCACCGTGCTCCATCGGCCGGCACAGGTAGGGCGTGGCGAAGGTGCCGTCGACGACGAGCGGGAGGTCGTGGGCGGCGGCCACGTCGCCGAGGGCGGCCAGGTCGGCGACGGCGCCCGACGGGTTGCCGATGACCTCGGTGTAGAGGAAGCGGGTGCGGTCGTCGATCGCCGCGGCGAAGGCCGACGGGTCGTCACCGTCGACGAAGCGGGCGTCGATGCCGAACCTGCCGAGCGTGACGTCGAACATCGTGTGCGTGCCGCCGTAGAGGGACGACGAGGTGACGAAGTTATCGCCGGAGGCCGCTAGCGCTGCGGCTGTCAGGAACTCGGCGGCCTGTCCGCTCGAGGTGGCCACGGCGCCGATGCCGCCCTCGAGGCTCGCCATGCGTTCCTCGAATGCGGCGGTGGTGGGGTTGGAGATGCGCGTGTAGATGGTGCCGTACTTCTGGAGGGCGAACAGGTCGGCGGCGTCGGCGGTGTCCTCGAACACGAAGCTCGTGGACTGGTAGATCGGCACGGCCCGGGCACCGGTCGTCGGGTCCGGTCGTGCGCCG
>Ga0206681_10001510_pt1 | contig 10582 bp, 10 predicted proteins | sample M150012015metaG_FD_161048 | JGI IMG/M metagenome (GOLD analysis project Ga0206681, IMG submission 161048) | Ammonia-oxidizing marine archaeal communities from Monterey Bay, California, United States - M1 500m 12015 | ecosystem: Environmental > Aquatic > Marine > Intertidal zone | place: USA...
CCTTACAAAAGAAAAGATGAATTTAGATGTATGTTCTAAGTGTCATCCATTCTTTACAGGACAATCTAGGGTTATGGACACGGAGGGTCGTGTTGAGGCATTTAATAAACGTTATAAGGGATTATTCAAAAGAAAATAGCAGTAACAAAATGACTTTTTGTATCGCACCATGGCATGACACTCATATAATAACTGATGGCAGTTTTAAAGGCTGTTGTGTGATGAATGGTGGACCCAATAAAGGACACTTACAAAAAGATGGTAAGAATTTGAGAATTCAAGATGAAGGAATTCGAGGCGCCATTAATAGTGATACATCAAAAGAGATACGAAAATCTATGATGAAAGGTGAGTGGCATCCCGAATGTATACGTTGTCAGAAAGAAGAAAAGTCTGGAATGACAAGTATGAGATTACTTTATGAAGACCGTTGGGAAGATAAATTTACATTAGAAGATGCTATATCTATAACTGATGAAGATGGTTCTCTTTCAGATAACCACGAACCATTCTTCTACGATATTCAGTTGGGTAATCTTTGTAATCTAAAATGTCGAATATGTCGTCCAATGGTAAGTTCAAGTTGGATTCCAGATTATGTGAAACTAACTTCATCTTCTACTATGGGAGAAGATGGAAGTATATCGTTAAAACATATTAAAGGTAAGCAATACGAGTTAACTCCAAATCCGTTTTCGTGGGCAGAATCAGATGAGTTCTGGGAACAGATGTCAGAGAGAAAGTCTAAAATATCAAATCTATATTTGATTGGCGGCGAGCCAATGATGATACACAGACATTTTGATTTTCTTAAAGAGTGTGTTGAAAGTGGAGATGCAAAACATATTTCGTTGCAGTATGATACCAATCTAACAAATCTTCCAGAAAAGATAATGAAGTATTGGACTCAGTTTGAAGAAATTAGAATTGGATTTAGTATCGATGGTATGGATAAAGAACTAGAATACATGAGAAATCCGATTAAGTGGAAGCAGATGTTAAAGAATATTGATATTGTTGATGAATTTGGCTATGCTAACAATCATAAAGCAGTTGATGGTCCAATTGTATATGACGTAGTAACCGTGAGTATCTATAATGTTTTACATGTTTTAGATTACATAGAATGGAAAATTAAAGCAGGCAAAGACTCATACAAAGTATTATGGAAAGAACATTCGTCACATTTTGGGGTACATCCGTTACATCAGCCATCACATCTTTGCGTTCAGACTATACCGAATGATGCCAAGATGATAATTACTACAAAATATAGTAACTGGCGCACTAAGATGTTGACGTGGGTTGATGATTTAGAAACATATACTGAACTTCAAACAAAAGATTCGTTAAAAGAATCGATTAATACGTATGTAGACACGTGGATTGGATTTATTAATCAGAATGACAACAGCAAAGAAATGACAGAATTTTGGAATTATACAAATAAGTTAGATGAGATTAGAGGTGAAAGTTTTTCTGATGTCTTTCCAGAACTGAATACTTTATATAATTTATAATTGATGATTAATAATCATTTGATTGTTAATATACTGTTCAACATATTCTTTCCAACTATTACAACAAGTCAAATCTTTTGAAACCAATGCCTTGGTATTCAATGCTTTAACTAGTTTATCATATTCAGAATCATTATACATAAGTAATCTTCCTACATCAACAAACTCTAATTTAATATCAGGATGTCTATTATTCAATCGTTCATCTCTGAAGTCTTTATATGGATTTCCTTTTTTGTGTCCCTTATCATATATAAAATCGTTTATCATTCTATATTGTTTGTTAAATTCGTACATAGCAGACTTAACCTCAAAATCTTCTAAATGTTCCCAACTCTTTATCATTCTATCACGGAAATGTAGATGAATGTAAGGAACTATGACTGTGGTTACGTGATGTTGAGTGAGTCTGCCGTGATCCTTCAACAAAGTATGCGTAGTTAATAGAGTTTTTGTGTTGTTTGATTCTTTGAAGCCTGTATGCTTATTAATAAATGACGCAAGAAATTCTCCAGCAGTAGTTAGATATGAACAAAATTGTATTGCGTAAACCTCTCTCATACTATTATTTATGGTGTATCCTTCAAGAAATAGACACTGATATTATTGTGAAATAGTCGATAAATATTGTGCATGAAGTGGATAAAAAGATTATTCTGTAAACCTAAACAAAAACCAGTGCGTAAATTCGCAAGAGTTCCTAGTCGGAAGAGTAATATGTTGCCCACTAATTATCCACCCAATTATAAGAAAACCTAATTCTCTTCTAAGATAAATAGAGAAGAAGCAATCATTATTATTAGGAGAAAACGTGAGAGCATACGAATTTTTATACGAAGGTGGACTATCTCCATCAACTTTTGATGGTCATCCAGGCAGATGGAATAACTTTTTGAAAAGAGTAGACCGCTCTGATAACAAAGGTGGCAGATTTGACCTTGTCAATGGTGGAACTGTTGTGATTGATAACGTACCTGAAATAATCGATGGCTTGAACCTCTCTCCAGTAAAGTGGCCCAAGGGTCGAAAGAAAGATGGCACTGAAGCCGCCGGTATTGCATTTCCAATAAATGGCTCATGGGAAAAGAGAAAAAAGAATGAAGATGGCACTATGGACTATTCAGAAGTGCAGTTTATTGCACTAGGTCATCTGCAAAAGACAAACGATTTCGGTAGGACTGGAGGAGAAGGTGGTGAAAATTTTGTGGGGGATGAAAATGAGAAACTTGATATATTAAATCAAGCCTTAACAGAATTAAAAGGCGATGCTAAAGAAATAGAAATAATTGTTGGTGACAGACCAGTCATGGCGGCTAGATTTGATTCTACTCCTAAGCAAAAATCGTGTAGAGGAGACTGTAAAGCAGATTGGACTGTACTAGATGCGAGTAACAAAGAAGTGGCTTGGATATCTCATAAGAAATACAATGAAAGCAAGATAGGCAAAGAGGGTTACAGTCATGCCGCTGATTTTTTTGGATGGGGTGGAGTTAGTGATCCACTTATGAATCCTGTCTATGAAAAATTTCCAGAACTTAAAAAAGAAATATACAAATTTGCTTCGGATATTAAAGAATTATTTCCTGGTGAATCAGAAGGCGAAAATGTTGGATACTATAAATCATATAACAAGAAGGGCGTTGAAAAAATTTCGTCATTACCGAAAATCGGTAAACCAACAGAGGAAGGCGAAAAAGGAGAAATTGATCCACATGGAACAGGTTTATGGGTATATCGTAAAATTATAAATGGACTTATACGTGCAATATCTGTGTATGGTGTCGGTTTTGGCGGTGAACGTGGATTACAGAATGTCGATTTGATATTACAAGGTGTGCCATCATTTAATAATGAAACTCCACCGAGACTTATTTCGAATGGTGGTATACATTCAAACGGTGTCAAGGGAGTTAAAGGCGCAACAGTACCTGACCGATTAGAAGATGATTACGAACCAGTATTGGTGGCAAAATACAATCCTACTAGACACGACTTTTCCAAACACTTCGATTTTAAGGGCGTACGATTCTCAATATTTCCAATAGGGGCAGTAACAACAAGAAAAGGAGCAGGTGCAGGAACTGTTGAAGAGATTTAAGTAGTAAAAGGGTTGTCATATTATACAAAATATGATATAATATAAAGAAAATAAGAGAAAATTATGGCATATTCAAAAGAAGTTTTAGACCACTATAATAACCCACGCAATGTGGGTAAAATGGATGTTAATGATAAGAATGTTGGAACTGGAATGGTTGGCGCACCAGCCTGTGGAGATGTGATGAAACTCCAGATACAAGTTGAAGATGACATTATACAGAACGCAGTATTTAAATGTTATGGCTGTGGTTCTGCAATAGCATCTTCTTCTATCATTACTGAAATGCTCAAGGGTATGTCCCTTGATGAAGCACATGAAATTAAAAACGTAGAAGTAGTTGAACAACTCGACTTACCTCCAGTTAAAATTCATTGTAGTGTACTTGCGGAAGGTTCAATTAAAGCCGCAATTGCTGATTATAAAGAGAAGCAATTAAATTAAATGATTACAATAACTGATGAGGGTGCTGAAAGAGTAAATCATTTCTTGGAAAACAGAGAATCTGGAATAGGTATCAGAGTTAAAATAACAACTACTGGTTGTTCAGGATATGCATACGGAATAGAATTTGCTGATGAAACTAATGACGATGATACTGTATTTGAATCAAACGGAGTAACCATTGTTGTTGATAGTAAATCATTACTAATGGTTGACGGCACAGAACTAGATTACAAGACAGAGGGGGTCAATGCTGGATTTTCATTTAATAATCCTCTTGAGGGCTCTACTTGTGGATGTGGTGAATCATTCACTCTTAATAATTAACAAGGGGGAACAATGTTATACGCAAACGGATGTAGTTTCACATATGGAACAGGCTTACCACTCAAAGATAAAGCATGGCCTTTTATGTTGGCTAAGAAACTTGGAATAAAGAAAAAAGATGTAGTAACTGACGCAGAACGAGGAATAAGTAACCAATATATCGTTCGACATACAATTACTGTTGTATCTGAATTGATTTCTAATGGTAAAAAACCATTCGTGGCAATTGGCTTATCTGCACCAAACCGAAGAGAACATTTCATTGAAAAAGATAATATATTAATACATAATATACCATCACACGAATATCACGGCAATATCAGATTAGATGAAAAGACAAATACTGATTTAGATATATTTAATACATTATACATGAAACATTTTTGGTCTCCAGTTTATGACTTTCATAACTATCTAATTCAAGTAATGTCATTGCAGAATTTTTGTGTTGCTAATGATTTAGAATATATTATATTCAACAGTCTTAACTTAACACCCAACTTAATTGAACCCACTAACTTTACTGAACTCTGCGAACAGGCAGATATGAAAGATGTACTTGCCCAACTGAATATGGATTGTATATACGAAGACCAAACATTCTTTACATATATGTACGACAAAAATATGTACTTTCAGATAGAAGGAGATGAACGATATATGCATCCGAATGAAGAGGCACATAGTGATTGGGCTGATATCTTATTCGCTGATATTGAAAATACAAGAAACATGAAGAAATGAGAAAGACATTAAAAGAGTTCCAGCAGTACGAATGTTTAGAATCTATTAATAGTTTATTTCTTGATTTGTATGGAGACGGAAAATATAGTACAGATCCTTGTTGTCTTTACAACTCTCCTCATCCCTCCTCAGTTGATAGTATAGAAAAATTGTTATCTAATCCAACTATTGATGCTACTAGACAAAAATTTAAAGATGGCTGGAAACGTCCAGAATGTATAGAGTGTGTACGTAATGAAGAAATGGGTCTAACCAGTCGCAGAATGCTTAGTCTAAGAAGTGGTTATGATGGAGTTATACGTAAATGGGATATTAGACCCGAGAGTACTTGTAATTTAAAATGTGCTATGTGTAATTTTGGTAATAGTAGTAAATGGATAGAAGATATTGAGATATTAACCAAATATGAAAACGACCAAATCTCTGGTGATAAAGTTTCTGGCGGCAGCAGTCGAAAAAATTTTGATTTTGATTGGGTTTATACAAGATGTGTTGACACAGCAGAATATATCTATATAGCAGGGGGCGAACCTTTCTACATGAAAAGTGTACAAAAGTTTTTAGATAAATTATCTAAAAATCAATGGAATTGTAATAATACTAGAATACAAATTGTGACTAATGGCGTAAGTAATACATCAAAGTTTTTAGATATATTATCTAGATTTAAAAAACTAGAATTTTGTATAAGCATAGATGGTTGGGGAAAAGTAAACGAAATAATTAGATTTCCAACAGACCATAATACATTTATTAAGAATACAGATGAACTTATGCAATTGAATCCATATGACATATACTTTAATATAACAGTACAATGCATGAATTTACCTAATATAGATGAACTTGTATCTAATATTAAAGATAGATGGATTACTGATAAAGATACATATAATAAGACACACTCAACTATCAATAATCCAGTATTATATGAGTTGCACAAACTTGAAGGACCAAAATATCTTAGAATAGATAATTTGAAGCCTCATGTCATTGAACGTGTTTTAGAAACTACTCAATTATTTGAGTTAAAAAACTTTTGTAGTGATTATAAATATAATGATAATCTAAATAAAACAATGCAAAATTTTCTATTAGATTTAGATGCAAAACGTAAAACAAATAGTAAAGAAACTTTAGGATGGTGTTTTGAATGAAAAATATATTAAAAAAGATATGGCGTACTCTAATTTATCCTTGGACATGGTTCAAGCAAGAACGTGAAATGAAAAAACGTTTGGCTGACCTTAAGGCTAGAGATCCATTCATCTATAAGTAGACACCATGAGCAAGTACAAAATAACAAAAGTACTTAAAGAAGGCGATTGGACATGCACGTCAGTAATTCACACATCTCGTAATGGAAAGTGGGTATCTCGTCTTTATACGATTACTGGTCAGTTTCCTAAGTATATGAAAACTTTGACTAGAAGTAAACCTACTCCTACTAAAAAAGCAAAAGATAAAGAATCTGGAGGTGGAGCCGAACGTTGGATTTTTATTAATGACAAACGTATGTATTTTGAAAGCAGAATTGCTCACGAAAAATACATGAAAGCCAATGGTCTTAGTAGTAGTTGGAATAGGATATACACTTGATATCAACAAATAATACAACTGTACTAGGGATAGCGGGAGCATTAAACCATGATGCGTCCGTTAGCATAGTTCAAGGAAATGATATCAAGTTTGCAGGACATGCCGAACGTTATTCTAAAATTAAAAACGACCCTCTTCTAAACACAGAACTACTTCGTGATGCACTTCAATATGGCACACCAGATGTCATTGCTTGGTATGAAAATCCATACAAAAAGAAGACACGACAATTATATGCTGGTCAATATGAAACAGCATTTGATATGGATGAGTTACCCAAAAGATATCTAGAACAAATTCCAGAATTAAAAGGTATACCAATTGAATACCAATCACATCATTACACTCATGCCGCGAGTGGATATTTTACCAGTGGATTTACTCATGCGGCGATTGTAGTAATAGACAGTATCGGTGAATGGGAAACACTAACTGTATGGCAAGGTTCTGGTTCTTCTTTAAGTAAAATGTATTCACAAAAATTTCCACACAGTCTCGGACTATTCTATAGTGCAATGACTCAAAGAGTAGGATTAAAAGCCAATGAAGATGAATATATTCTTATGGGAATGGCCGCATACGGAGATGCAAGCCGAGAGTACAAGGGTAAGGCACTATATGTGCAAATTATGAATGAACTTGGCATCAGCGGAAGAAGAAGAAAAAATATTATATTATTCAAAGAGAGTTTACATAGAGGATGTAACTGGCTTTTTCCAGATTTGACTACTGAGCAAGATATGTTTGACTTAGCGGCCGCTACTCAACACATTTATGAAATGATGTTTGACCGAGTAATAAAGTTAGCAAGTCGAACAGTATCATTTACTGAAAACTTAGTGCTGATGGGTGGATGTGCATTGAATTGTGTAGCAAACAGCAACATAACTGAGAACTATGGTTTTAAAAACTTTTGGGTGATGCCAAATCCTGGTGATGCAGGAAGTTGTATAGGAGTTGCACAAAAATTTAATAAAGCAGATTGGAATCTTAATTGGAAAACACCATATCTTGGCTACAATATTGAGGGCGATTATCCAGTTGAAAAAACACTAAAAACTCTATTAAAAGGTGAGATAGTAGGTATTGCAAACGGTCGAGCAGAGTTTGGCCCACGAGCGTTAGGTAATCGTACGCTGGCGGCAGACCCAAGAGGACCACTAATTAAAGATAAAATGAATGAAATTAAACGCAGACAGAAGTTTAGACCATTCGCACCAATGATTTTAGAAGAAGATGTACACGAATACTTCGAAATGCCAGGCAACATAACACAGTCTCCATACATGCAATTTGTCGCAAAATGTAAGTTTCCTAAAGAGTTTCCTGCTATTATACACGTAGATAATACCAGTAGAGTACAGACTGTCAATCAACTACAACATCCAGAACTATACCAATTATTGTCTAAATTCAAAGAAGAAACTGGCTGTCCAATGCTAGTTAACACCTCACTAAATATAAAAGGGAAACCAATAGTAAATGATGAACAAGATGCTATTGATTTCTCTAAACATTATGGTGTAAAAGTCTTTACATCCGACTAAAAATCTGTTATAATACAAAGATGATTACTGATTTTGGAATGAGAACTTAATGGCATACGATGGTTACTATTTAACATACAAAGCAGACAAAGAAACTAACGAAAGATTTGACCAGATACAGAAAAAGTATCCGTCTTTTCGTATGGTTAAGATAAATCTAGAGGATTTTGAGAATCCTAAAGTGGAAGAAGCAATCAATAAGATTGCCTCTATAGCCAATACCAAACATTTTTGGGTTGTCGACCCAGATGTTAAGGTGAATACCGACTTTGATTTTTCTTTTGAAACTGATAATTACGATGATGACATCACACATCTATGGAGTTGTGATGAACGAAATGTATTTCGGCGTGTTGTGGGTGTCAAGTTGTTTAAAACAAAAGAAGTTATAAAAAATGACGACTCATATATACGAGATGCCTATTTTCTAACAGGCGAATATAAAGACCACGACTCAAAAATAATTTATAAACCAACAACTGAGACATATGATATATTCTTTTGGGATAAAGGATATGGATATAAAGAGTTAAGGAAATTACAAGAGAATTATACAGTCGATTTAGTAGACGGTGAACATAGTTTAGCGGTACACGAGAAATGTAGAGCAAAAGCAAGAACTGACTTTTACTATCTAATCATGCCAAACACCAGTATATACGATTCATTTAAGTTTGATTATTCATTCGCATTTGGATTGGATAAAGAAAAACAAAAAGTAGTAGTCTGGCAAAAAGAGAATCCAGTAACGAAACTATCACGTGAGTATCATGGTGTTGGATTGTTTCCAAAGAATGCTCCTATGTTTACTGAAAAAGAATATGATATATTCAACTTCAAGAAAAAAGCAGTATACGAAAAAGACCCTGCGTGTAGTGATTTAGAATTTGAAGTTATAAGAACTAAAGACCTTCATACGTTTGACCATAATGTTGATAGTGATATGTATTGGCTTGTACACGAAGACGTTGAAGATTTCAAAACAGATTTCTATCCGATGAGTTATGACCGTGAGTTCATTCACAATTTTAATGTGAAACTTGCTAGTGGCAAAGTCGTACGTAATGGTGTACGATTAGTACCAAATAAAGTTGATAACTTAGGAACTCCATTCGGACCAAAACAAAAAGATATTGATATGGTTCTTGGTAGAATTCCAGAGATACAAAAGATAAATGCAAGAACAATTGAAGAAGCAATTCCCAAAGCAACTGGATATAATTTTTGGATGATTAATCCCGACTTGACTGAAACTTTAACTGTTTCTAATTCTTTTTATCCAGACTTATATGAAACTGGACCGACACATCTTTGGAAGTTTAGTACAAGAGATGGTGAGAAAGATTTAGGATATGGTGGTATAGCATTTAGTAATATAGATTATCATTCAGAGAATATAATATTCCATGATGAATATGCATCACGTGTTCCAGATAAACATAACTTTCCTACATATCATACTCGTGACCCATATAGTGCATATCAAAAAGCAAAGAAACATATTTTCTATTGGGTAGTTGATACTGTGGTAGAATTGCTAGATACTTTTAGTTTTGATTTCTATCCAGATATATTCTCAATTGAAAATGTGTTCGCATTTAAATCTGAGGGAGATGCCGGTGCTGGTGTATATCTAGTTCATCGTCCACATCTTGCCAGTTTTAAACCATCTAAAGATGACTTCTCATTTGACAGATTTAAGAATATTATTAGAGTTGATGAGGTAGTATCGAAAGTTACTGGACATCCAGTATTCTATTTTGATGAGGGCATGTATTCATCTAATACTAAGAAATATAAAAAAGATAAGACTGTTGAGGTGTTAACTGGAACACTTGAAGAATGTTATATGAAAGCCGCTAAACTTACAAACACTGGTTATTTCTGGGCAATCGATAATGATGTAACAGTTTTGGATGAATTTGATAGACGTTTCTATGTTGATAGACATCACGCATCACACTTTCATGTTTGGCCGAAGGTAAATCCATCTACTGGATATATTCATCAATATGGTGGACTAAAACTAATACCGTCAGAAGCAATAAAACATCTTAAACCAAATACTGCCAAGTTAAGAAAGATGTCTTTTAAGAATAAGAAACCAATTAAGTCAGAAGATATAAGAACAGAAGATATTCCGTATGATGTTGTTATGTTAAGTTATAAAGAACCAGAAGCAGATGCAAACTATGCCAAGTTATTAGAGAAAGTTCCTAATGCTAAGAGAGTTCATGGTGTTAAAGGTATCTTCCATGCTCATCAAAAAGCATCACAGATTGCAGACACAAAGATGTTTTATG
>Ga0206681_10001514_pt1 | contig 10566 bp, 8 predicted proteins | sample M150012015metaG_FD_161048 | JGI IMG/M metagenome (GOLD analysis project Ga0206681, IMG submission 161048) | Ammonia-oxidizing marine archaeal communities from Monterey Bay, California, United States - M1 500m 12015 | ecosystem: Environmental > Aquatic > Marine > Intertidal zone | place: USA...
ATTTGTTTTTGTTTCACGAAGATAATTCGGTGACTATGGATGATAATACTGATTTATGTGAAGGTGGTGAGGAGTCTGTGCTGGATATTACAGGTGTATGGACTGTTTCTGGAGATCTATTGACAATAGAAAATGGAACTGATGTATATGTCTTAACGATAAGTGATTTGACATCTACGTCAATGAGTTTGTTGTTTGATTATTATTGGGCTGATTTCGATGCCACAATACCAGCGAAAATAGTACTTGTAGCAAGTTAATATAAAGCGCCAATCGGCGCTTTTTTTTTGCAATATTAAATGGGGAAAGTACCTGAAAAAATAGCATAGAGTTTTATACCTTTGTGCGAAATTTTAAGTTATGAGAGATTTACTAGAGAGGTACGAAAATAAAGCAGCAGAAATCGTTTTTGAATGGAACGATAGTGAGACTAACGCTCAGGGTTGGGTTGTTATAAACTCATTGCGTGGAGGTGCCGCTGGTGGTGGTACTCGTATGAGAGTTGGTTTAGATAAGCATGAAGTACTTTCATTGGCAAAAACTATGGAGGTGAAGTTTACAGTTTCTGGCCCTGCAATTGGTGGAGCTAAGTCTGGAATTAATTTCGACCCTAACGACCCTCGTAAAGAAGGTGTATTAAAGAGATGGTATAAAGCTATAACTCCATTACTGAAAAATTATTACGGAACTGGTGGTGATCTTAATGTGGATGAAATTCACGAGGTTATTCCGATGACCAGAGAATTAGGTGTTTTACACCCTCAAGAGGGTGTTTTTAATGGACACTTTAATCCCTCGGTTGAGGAAAAAGAAATGGCTATTAAGCAATTGCAAGAAGGTGTTCTTTTACCTGTTGTAAATACTCAATATACGCCTGATACTTCTGGGAAGTATACAGTTGCAGATATGATTACGGGTTATGGTGTTTCTGAAGCAGTAAATCACTATTACACTACATACGGAGGTTCTATTGAAGGTAAAAGAGTAATTATTCAAGGTTGGGGAAATGTAGGAGCTGCGGCTGCTTATTACCAAGCTCAGTTAGGTGCTAAAGTTGTCGGTATTATCGATAGAGTTGGTGGCCTGTTAAATCCTGATGGATTTACTTTTGAAGAAATTAAAGCCTTATTCCTCAAAAAGGATGGTAATTTCTTGAATGCTGATAATATGATGTCTTTCGAAGAAATTAATGAAAAAGTATGGACTGTAGGTGCCGAAGTATTTATTCCTGCAGCGTCTTCACGTTTAATCACTAAAGAGCAAGTTGATGCTATGGTTACCAACGGGCTAGAAGTTATTTCTTGTGGTGCTAACGTTCCTTTTGCAGATCAAGCAATTTTCTTCGGACCTATTGGAGAATACACAGATGAGAAAGTTTCTGTTCTTCCAGATTTTATTGCTAATTGTGGTATGGCACGTGTATTTGCTTATTTAATGCAAGCAAACACTGAGATGACTGACGCTGCTATTTTTGAGGACACCTCAAAAACTATCGGTAATGCTATTGTTAAGGCGTATTCAGCAAATAACTCAAAAACTCAAATTGCTAAAACAGCATTTGAAATTGCATTAAAAGAATTGATGTAATCAACAAACAAGACTAACCCTCAAAAACTAAATTATGTTAACATTAATGATTGCCATTTTTGTGCTTGGTTATTTTGCCATCGCACTTGAGCACCCTTTTAAAATTGATAAAGCCGCTTCAGCGCTTATTACTGGAGTTTTAGTTTGGACTCTGTTTGTATTAAGTGGAGCCGATCAACATTTTATCGAAGAAGAATTGTTACATCACCTAAGCGAGATATCTAGTATACTCTTCTTCCTTTTAGGAGCTATGACAATTGTAGAATTGGTCGATGCACATGAAGGTTTTGCAATTATTACCGACAAAATCACTACTAAGAATAAAGTGAAATTGTTATGGATAATCAGTATCCTTACATTCTTCTTCTCAGCAGCATTAGATAACCTGACGACATCCATTGTGATGATTTCTTTGTTGAGAAAACTTATTGATGATAAGTACGATCGCTGGTTTTTTGCTGGTATAGTAGTAGTAGCAGCAAATGCAGGTGGTGCTTGGTCTCCTATTGGTGATGTTACTACAACAATGCTTTGGATTGGTGGTCAATTGACAACTATGACGATTGTGAAGACTTTAATTATTCCAAGTTTAGTGGCTATGTTAGTGCCTTTAGTAGTACTCACATTTACTTTAAAAGGAGAGGTTTCTCGTCCAAGTAAAATGGAAGGTTTAGAGCATTATACGAATCCAACAACAGCCTTTGAAAGAAATTTAATTTTCTTTTTAGGAGTTGCAGGTTTATTGTTTGTTCCTGTATTTAAAACCTTAACGCATTTACCTCCGTTTATGGGAATGATGTTGAGTTTAGGTGTGCTTTGGTCTGTTACAGAGGTTATTCATAGATCTAAAAATAAAGAGGATAAATCACAATTGTCTGTGATTGGTGTACTTCGTAAAGTTGATACGGCAAGTGTGTTATTCTTCTTAGGGATTTTATTAGCGGTTGCAGGTTTACAATCAGCAGGACATCTAGCAATTATGGCTGGAAGTCTTAACGAATGGTTTGGTGGTAATGTTTATGCTATCAATATCGTTATCGGTTTATTGTCATCAATTGTAGATAACGTTCCATTGGTTGCAGGTTCTATGGGTATGTATGAAATTGCTGCTGTAGGTGATTTTGCTAAAGATGGTGTTTTCTGGCAATTCTTAGCATTCTGTGCAGGTACAGGTGGTAGTGCATTAATTATCGGTTCTGCTGCAGGTGTTGCGGTAATGGGATTAGAGAAGATTGACTTTGTGTGGTATCTGAAAAAGATTTCTATCTTAGCCTTGATTGGGTATTTTGCGGGTGCAGGTACTTATATTTTAATGCAATCTCTTTAATATTATCGCGTTCTTTTGAAGAACAAAGACAAAGCTTATGATGACATTCCTATTACAAATACCAGTTGCTGTAGATTCTTTGGGTATTGATTTAGCTCAAGCTAATGAACCTATAGAAAAAACATTGTCTATTATAGACTTGATTACCAGTGGTGGTATTGGAGGTCAAATCATCATGAGTACATTGGGGATTCTATCAATCCTTACTGTGTATTTATTCTCCGAACGTTTTCAAGTGATAAAAAAAGCTATGAAGGATGATCCTCACTTTATGAATAAAGTGAAGGATTATCTTTCTGATAATAAAGTAGAGTCTGTTGTAGCATTATGCGATAGATCTTCTTCTCCTATTGCCAATATGGTAGCGAAAGGTGCTCTTTCTAAGAATGGGACTTCTAAAGAAATTCAAGAAGCTATGGAGCGTCAAGGTAATTTGGAAATCTACAAATTAGAACACAATTTAGCTTCATTGGCAACTATTGCTGGTGCCGCTCCCATGATAGGTTTCTTAGGAACCGTTATAGGTATGATTCTAGCGTTTCATGAGATGGCTAGTGCAGGAGGGCAGATTGATGTTGAAATGTTATCGAAAGGTATTTACACCGCCATGACCACTACAGTTGCCGGTTTGATTGTTGGGATTGCAGCTTATTTAGCTTATAACCAATTGGTAGTAAAAGTAACGAAAGCTACTTTTAAGATGGAACAAGGAACTGCTGAGTTTTTGGATGTTATAGCCCAAAGTAAGTAGATATGGCGCTGAAATCTAAAAATAAGGTTAGTGCTGAGTTTAGTATGTCCTCAATGACGGATATCGTATTTCTATTGTTGATTTTCTTTATGTTGACTTCAACTTTAGTAACAACCAATGCTTTGGATTTGGTCTTGCCAAATAGTACTGCACAAACGGTAAAGAAACAAAGAGTGTCTATCTCTATTAACGAGAATCTGGAGTATTACCTCGATAAAGAAATTGTTGAGGTGAAGTTTATCGAATCTCTACTGATTGATAGGCTTGCAGATCAGGATGAACAAGTAGTTGTACTTCGTGTTGATAAAACGGTACCCATTGAATATGCCGTAGAGGTGATGGACATAGCTTACCGCAATAAATTCAAAATTGTTCTAGCTACCGAACAAAAACGATGAACCTTTTTAAAGATAAATACAAACGTAGAGCTGCATTAGGAACTTTTCTGATACACCTCGCTCTTGTATTTCTTTTTTATTCTTTTGGACTCAAGTATATGGACCCTAAGATTGAAGAGGGGATTGCTATAGAATTCGGTTATGTGGACGAAGGGATGGGAGCGGAGATGACTCAGTCCGAGGAAATTATAACTGAAGTAGTCGAGCAAGTACAGAGCAGTGAAGAGTCTACTCCAGAAGAGCAAACTGAAATTGCAGAGGAAGTTGTCACTCAAGAAATAGTGGAAGCTCCTGTAGTTACCGAAGAAAAAGAAGAAGAAAAGTCTCAGGAATCGGCGCCTATTGAAGAAGAGGAAAAGAAACCTCAGGCAAGTGACGAGCTTCAACAAGCCTTATCAAGTTTATTTCAAAGTACTGATAATACACAGTCTGGCGATACAGAAAATGAGGGTGCTCAAGGCGATCAAAGTGGGAGTATTGAAGGTGCAGAAGAGGCTGTTGGTGGTGAAGGCAACTCATCAGACGGTTATGAGCTAGGTGATAGACGAGCAATAAGAAAACCCAAACCTAATTATTCTTGTAATGAAACGGGTATTGTTGTAATTCGAGTATGGGTAAATGCTGAAGGGGAAACTTATAAGGCTGAACTCGATTTAAAAAACACCACGGATACTTCACCTTGTTTAGTCCGAGAAGCAAAGGCAGCAGCCTTAAAAACATCTTGGTTAGCAGATGCAAATGCAGAACCGATTCAAATTGGTAGCATTATCTACAATTTCAGAAAGCTGTAATGAATTATCAGGAGACTTTAGATTGGTTGTTTCAACAATTGGCATCCTTTCAAAGAGTTGGACAATCTGCTTATAAAGAAGATTTAGGAAACATTACGGCTTTATGTTCTACCTTAAATCATCCTCAAAATAATTTCAAATCCATTCATGTTGCAGGTACTAACGGCAAGGGCTCAACGTGCCATCTTTTAGCCTCTATCCTTCAAGAACAAGGCTATAAGGTCGGATTGTATACTTCACCGCACTTAAAGGATTTTAGAGAACGTGTGAAAGTAAATGGTGAGATGATTTCTGAGTCAGAAGTTGTTGATTTTGTAAACTCTCATCAGGATAAGTTTACACAAATAGGCGTTTCATTTTTTGAAATGACCACGGCTTTAGCTTTCGAATACTTTTCGAACCAAAAAGTGGATATAGCCATTATCGAAACAGGCTTAGGAGGTCGTTTAGACGCTACAAATATCATTCTTCCTGAATTGGCTGTAATAACTAATGTAGCTTTAGATCATCAAAACTTATTAGGAGATACTATTGAAGCAATAGCCACAGAGAAAGCTGGGATTATTAAACAAGCTGTGCCGGTAGTTTTAGGGTTTACAAGTACTGAAGTTTCATCTATTATAGTGCAGATAGCTGATAAGAGACAAGCCCAGTTGACTAAGTCTACCATAAATGATTTATATCAGTCCGCTTTATTTGGCGATTGTCAGAAAGAAAATATAGCAACCGTTTGTGAAGCTATTGAGCAATTGAGAAGCTTGAATTGGATTATTTCAGACGTATCCGTAAAGAACGGTTTGCAAAATGTAATTCTCAATACATCTTTAAGAGGACGGTGGGAACAAATTTCAGAATCACCTAAAGTTATTTGTGATACGGGACATAATATTCACGCGATAACATCTATTGTAAATCAACTGAAGAATGAAGTGTATGATAAGCTTTGGATGGTTATTGGTGTAGTTGGAGATAAGGATGTTGATGGCCTCTTAGCGCTTTTACCTAAAGTTGCTCATTATGTGTTTTGTCAGCCAAGCATACCCAGAGCTCTATCTGTAGATGATTTGGAACAAAAAGCCAGTCAGTATTCCCTTAAAGGAATAAAAATTGAAAGCCCTAAATTGGCGGTCAATAAAGCGCAAGAGCTTGCTAATGAGAATGATTTTATTTTCGTAGGTGGCAGTACTTTTGTTGTGGCAGAAATTCTTTAAAAATCTCATAAATTATTGCAGTATTTGTTTGTGCTAGTACAAAAATGATTTCTATATTTGCACTCGCTGAATGAGACAGGTCAGCACAGTTCTTTAAGAAGATTAGGGCAATTAGCTCAGTTGGTTCAGAGCACCTCGTTTACACCGAGGGGGTCGGGGGTTCGAATCCCTCATTGCCCACCACCTAGTCTTATTTTTATTGACTTCCCATTATTGGGGCAATTAGCTCAGTTGGTTCAGAGCACCTCGTTTACACCGAGGGGGTCGGGGGTTCGAATCCCTCATTGCCCACAGAAAAAGCCTTTTCGAGATATCGAAAAGGCTTTTTTGGTTTAAAGTAAATTATTGGAGAGATAGTGCTCGTAAGGATTCTGTTTATTTATCCAAAATTCTATTCTTGTGCGACCACACAAAGTTATTAGTCGCCATAAGCCAGTGTACTGCAAAAGCGGTCCATATGGTTTCTGTTTGAGCAGTAATAATACAGAGTACAATTCCGAGTGGAATAGAGCCCAAAGTTTCTTTCTTGCCTTTGTATAGATGTGCTAAAGCGTATAATACTGTGTTTATTACAATAGCAGGGTAAAGCCCAACAAAAGGGATTAAACCAAGAAATAGTATTCCTCTAAAAAGAAACTCATAACCTAAAAGATAAATCCCCCAACTAAAGATATTACTCAGGTATTCAATTGGATTCCACTTAAGCATTCTTACTTGAGGATATATTGCTAGGTGCTCTTTTCCTTTAGAATTAAGAGCTCCAATCGGAATGAGTAAAGCCGCAAGTATTAAAGTGTATTTGGTATCAGTAGTAGTCCATGTAAAGTCAATGGTCCAAAAGTCAATATCTAGATATTGTATATAGGCAATTGGCAAGTTTGCCATGCATAAAAACGCCACAATACGAGTGAGTTGAATCCAATAGAAAGAAGATTTTTTAGGCGTGAAGAGTATGCTGCATTTGACTTTGAAAGTATTGCTCTTCAAAAAAATAAAATAGAGGATATAGCCTAAAACTCCAATAAATATCGGTGTAGCCTCTAATGAAAATAACAACATAGAATTATTTGAAATTCTTTGTAATCTTAGTGCTCAAAGGTTTAGTTACTGAGTAATAATATTCAACAAAATGACCTTCTGGATTGACTAAGTATTTTTGGAAATTCCATTTTACAGAACTCGATTTTTTCCCATTGATACTCTTGTCAGTAAGCCACTTAAATATATCGTGTTGTTTCTTTCCTTTTACTTCAACTTTTTCTGAAAGCGGGAAGTTGACCCCATAACGCAATTTGCAAAAGCTATGTATTTCCTCTGAATCTCCTGGTTCTTGCCCACCAAATTGGTCGCATGGAAAACCAATAACAACCAATTGATCTTTGTATTGTTCTGAAAGAGTTTCTAAGCCTTCATACTGGGGTGTAAATCCACACTCGGAAGCTACGTTTACAAAAAGTATGTATTTTCCTGCAAAGGATTTTAAGCTAACTGTTTCCCCTTCGATAGAAGTGTATTCTAAATCGTGAATAGAGGTTTGTGCTTGCGCCGAACCTTTTGAGAAAATTGAGAATAAAGCCATAAACAGGATCTTGAAGATTATTTTTTTCATTCTCAAATGTACAAAAAAAGCCCTCGATTTCTCGAGAGCTTTTTGTTAAATCTGCGATCTTATATTGCTTACAATATCGTGGATATTTAAGTTCAGTTTAAATCGAACATTCGATAAGTATTTATCATAATCTGGTACATCCGTTAACTTAAGTGGAAAGAATATTTCAAATCTTTTATTGATAATTGAAAGTTTCAAGCCTGTGTCTACATAGTTTTCCGTTGTTCCATTAGATTTTAAAGAGGCAATATTGCAATACCCTTTAATCATTTTAATAATGGGCACTTCTATATTAGCGCTCAGCAGCCATTCATCAGCTTTATATTGATCGCCTGTAATAAATCCACCATCGCTGGTACTCATTTGTTTAGAGAATGTCCCATCTCTTCCTTCTCTATCTAAAATACCTAATTCGTAGAGATAGTCATTTTGTTGTGCTAAACCATAGTGATAATTTGTATTCTCTGTTTGTTTTAAGAAAACTCCAGCAAAAACACGAAGGTCATAAGTCCCTCTTTTTTCTGTTTTTAAGGCATACTTGTTATCGATAGTCAATTTAGTAAACTCTTCAGAAAATTGGAGTCTTGTTTTTAAGTCAACCGTTTTTAATGTATGCTTGTATTTGTACACATGGCTGATGTCTGAAATTGTATAATCCGTATCGTCAGTTTTTACAATATGATTAGTTCTTAAACTTAATTGATGACTATGAGCAGAGCTTCCAGGGTTCTTTTTGAAATCTATTCTTAGTTCACCTCCGATTTTAGTATAACTGTTTATCTTATCGTAATGAAAACGCTCTGTTGTAGCAAATAACTGAATTGCTCTAAAGGCTTTCGAAAATGGATAGATAGTGTAGCGAATGCTAGTCTTTCCTACTAACTCATTTGTTGCAGTACTATAAGCAGGAGTAATGCTATAACTAAATGGTCTTTTAAGGATTTGCTTATTGTGCATACTTAATCCTAAAACGGTTTTATCGGCAAAATTGAAGTTTGCATAAGGACTCAAGAATATTTGTGTTTTAGAAGGCTTTTCTAAACTCCATAGTAGGTCAATATCCAAAGGTTCAATCTTAGGAAATAAAGACTTGGTATCGTAAAAGTTGTTTTGTCTGTTTATTTCAGGAATGCTATGAGAAGCATCAATTACAAAAGAATCGAAGTTTCCCTTTAGCTTAAGACTCATAGAGTTTGTAAAACCTTCTGTCCAGTGTGTGGTAGAAGAACCATCATTTTTGATTGTTGTTAACGATACGGGGCCATTAATACCACCTTTGTTTTTGAGTTGTATTTTTGTATGATTATCATGCGAGTGTACCTTGGCAATTTTATAATCAATTTTTTTGTTGGTATTTATCAAATCATCAAAAAACCAATTTAAATCTTTATTAGTAGCATTTTCTAAAGAGGTTTCAATATCGGCTGGTTGTGGGTGCTTATACTTCCATTCTTGGAAATAACTATGCATTGCTTTATCCAATTCTTCTTCTCCTAAATATGCTTGTAAATACTCAAATGCTAAAGCGGTTTTGGTATAGACCATCAACCCATAATTTGTTGGGGTGTGATCTGTAGAATGTAAGCCACAAGCTTGATCTAATCCTTCTCTAGCATTAAGTAAATACTGTAAATAATTCTCTTCTCTATGTTTGTATTCTTCAAGTCCACCTAGTTTAGCTAAATTAGAACTCGCCATATTCGATGGAAGAATAGATGTAGATGGGTACTTTGTTTTAATATATCTAAACTCATTAAAGGAGTTAATTCCTTCGTCCATCCACGGGTATCTACGTTCGTTGGAACCCAATATCCCAAAAAACCAATTGTGACCTACTTCGTGAACGATAACGGTCTCTAAAGAGCGTGCAGAACCTACACTACCGATAACAGTAACATTTGGATACTCCATACCTCCTCCAGCAGTTAAAGCTCCATCTACAGCTGTACACTGATTGTATGGATAGTCTCCATTCCATTTAGAGTAGTAGAATAAACCATCGTTCAGATACTCTATAGCATCATTCCATAAATCGGCATGTCTGTTGGTAAACATAGCCCAGGTTTTAACTTTCCGGCCTGTATTTGGGAGTGTTACTTCACCCGATAAAACATTAAATCGCTTATCTGCAAACCAAGCAAAATCGTGAATATTCTGCTGTGTATAGCGGATGGTTTTTAGATGTTTAGAACTTTTAGGAAAATCAACATCTACTTCTGTTGCTGTATCTCTACTAATATGAATTTTAGCTTTACCTTCTTTTAAAGGATCAAGCTTTTCCGAAGGCTTAAAATTTTGTAAACCAACTACTGCTAAACTATCAAGCCAAGCTATTTCAGATAGATTCTGTAAATCTCCTGTTGCACCAACCACATAATTTTCCGGTAGCGTAATACTTACATCAAACGAGCCATATTCAGAGTAAAATTCTCCTTGCGATAAGTAATTCAATGGATGCCATCCTTCATGGTCGAAAACGGCTGGTTTTGGATACCATTGTGTCATTTGGTACGACTCTCCCATATGCCCTAAGCGCGAATAAACACCTAGTGGTATTTTTACATGAAATGGAGTGCTAATAATCACAGAAGCTCCAGGTTTTATAGGCTTATTTAAAACTAAAATCGCTATGTCATCGTTGTTATTCCAATACTTCCAAGTAACATTTTTGTTGTTTACTTTAAAGTCTAATTGGTCAATAAAACCTCTATCACTTTCTTCCGCATACTGAAACTTAGTTTGACCAGATTTAAGGACTTGTTTAGCTAATGCAGTCTCTGTATGTTTATAGGCATTAGGCCATAAATGAAAGAAGATTGAATCTAAAGTAGTTTTAGAATTATTGTGGTATTCTATTTCTTGAAAAGCGTTAATCTCATGATTTCTATCATC
>Ga0206681_10001515_pt1 | contig 10563 bp, 5 predicted proteins | sample M150012015metaG_FD_161048 | JGI IMG/M metagenome (GOLD analysis project Ga0206681, IMG submission 161048) | Ammonia-oxidizing marine archaeal communities from Monterey Bay, California, United States - M1 500m 12015 | ecosystem: Environmental > Aquatic > Marine > Intertidal zone | place: USA...
CTTTCCCCGCGCAATGGCCATCGCAGCGACTGGTGATGTGCGTTGGGCTTTTCGCGTAGGCCAAGCCGTCGGGCGACATCTGAAATCCACGGGCATCGACGTGAACTTTGCACCGGTGGCCGATGTAAACAACAACCCGCTGAACCCCGTCATTGGGACGCGCTCCTTTGGATCAGACCCCGTGTCCGTGGGCGCGATGTCAGCGGCCTATTCGCGCGGCCTGCAAGCGGGCGGCGTACTGGGTGTGGGCAAGCACTTTCCCGGCCACGGTGATACCGACATCGATTCCCACCTCGGGCTGCCCCTGATTACTGGCGACAGTGCGCGCCTGCATAGCGTGGAACTTCCGCCATTTAAAGACCTCATATATAGTGGAGTGAGTGGTATGATGACCGCACATTTGGTCGTGCCTGCTTTAGACAGCACCTCCGGGCTGCCCGCCTCGCTTTCACCACAGATCATCGACACCTTGCTTCGCAAAAACCTGGGCTTTGAGGGGCTTATTTTCACGGATGCACTGACCATGGCCGGGGCGGCCGATGCTGTACCTCCAGGTGAACTCGAAGTGTTGGCATTGCTGGCAGGCAACGACGTACTGCTCTTCCCCTCAGACGTGGCGGTGGCGATGGACAGCTTGCGCTCGGCCCTGGCCCATGGGCGGCTGGACAGTGCCAAGGTGAGGGCTGCCTGCGGGCGCGTGCTGCAGGCCAAGCAATGGGCGGCCAAGCCCAGGGAAGAGCCGCAAGTCAACGCCCAAGCTATCGACGCCCTTCAAGACAGCCTACGCGCAGCTATGTTCACCGTTTTGAGCCCGCCGGCTGGTGCCCATGCGACTGAATTTCCGCTACCTCCTTATGCAAGCGTTGGCGTGTTGAACCTCAATCGAGACGGTCGTGCTTTTTGCGATCGATTGCAGCAGGCCCATGCGTGCGACTGCATCGCATACAAGACCTTGCCGAAGAAGAAGAATTGGCCTGAACTCATTTCCGCATTGAGCGGCTACGACTACGTCTTGGTGAACGTGGTGGACGAGAGCAACAGCCCCAAACGACGGTTCGGCGTCCCACAGGGTTTCTCCGAATTCATAGGCGAGCTTGAGAACGTCACGCCTGTGGGCATTTCCTTGTTCACCAGCCCCTACGCTACGGCCTTTGTCGACACGGGCTTGAGCGCCCCGGTATTGATCGGCTACCACCAAGACGACCGGACGCTCACCGCGGCCGCGGCATCATGGTGTGCTGAGGGCGACGCTTTGGGGCGACTTCCCGTTGCAGCCGGTCCTTGGGCTTGGGGGGCTGGCGAACCGGCCCGTGCTTCTCGGCTGACCAACGCCCGGCGCGACAGCCTCTGGGTTTGGGATATGGCTCAGCACCGGCTGGACTCGCTCATGCAGGCTGCACTCGAGCTGAACGCTTTCCCCGGCGCGCGAGTATTGGTTGCCCACAAAGGCGAGATCGTCATCAATGCGAGTTACGGTCATTTAGACCAAGACAAGGCGCACCCCGTCACAAATCAATCCGTCTACGATTTGGCATCCATTACAAAGGTGGCGGCCACCACCCTGCTCACTGCTCAAGCCTTGGAAATGGGGCTGCTCGACTTGGACTCGCCCATCGGAGAACGCTTTGAAACAGCAAAATTGACTCCGGAACTGAACCCCGAATTGGCCGAGCGCACCTTGCGCCAGATTCTCAGCCACACGGCCGGCCTCCCATCGTGGATCCCGTTTTACCTCGATGTGGTTGCCGCCCACGACACGACAGGTCTGGAACTGCTGCCGGTGAACAAGGCCGGTGAATGCGACTCCATTTGCGCAATTCAAATTGCACCCAATCGGTGCATGGCCTGCCGCTGGACGGACAGCTTGCAGGCCGAAGTTCACGCCATTCTGCCCGGCCCCACCGGCTCCTACCAATACAGTGATTTAGGCTACTACCTGCTGCAAGAAATGCTGGAGCACCGCTTTGAAAGGCCCCTGGACTCACTGGCCCATAGCCTGATATTCGAACCCCTGCAATTGCAAAACATCGGCTACCATCCGCTGCGATGGGCCGCACTGCATCACATCGCCCCCACCGAACTCGACACGACTTTTCGGGGCGAAATGGTCCATGGGCGAGTCCACGATCCCGGGGCGTCGATGCTCGGTGGAGTGGCCGGCCATGCGGGACTGTTCTCTGACGCTCACGACTTGGCACTGTTGATGGAGTGCATTCGCACTGGAGCATTCAACAATGTGCAAATCGTCCGCCCAGAGACGCTCGATGAATTCACACGTCGTGCCCTACCAGACCGTGATGTGAGGCGCGGACTGGGTTGGGATAAGCCGGGGCTCGAACCCGACACCGGGGCCAGTTGTGACGAAGCTTCAGCGCACAGCTTCGGGCACAGCGGCTTCACTGGGACATTGGCCTGGACGGACCCAAAACACGAGCTGACCTTTATTTTCCTCTCCAACCGCATCCACCCCAATGCGGAAAATCGCACCCTAATCACCGAGGATATCCGCACACGCGCTATGCAGATGATGTACCACGCGATCGGTGTGACTTCGCGTTTTGAGCCCGATGTCAAGTAGATTTACCGCCCAATGATGCGCATAGGAATGGTTTGTTACCCCACGTTTGGTGGGAGTGGTGTTGTAGCTACAGAACTGGGTAAAGCTCTAGCCAAGCAGGGCCATCATGTGCATTTTATCACCTACGAACAGCCCGTACGCTTGGGGAGTTTCCACGAAAATGTGTTCTACCACGAGGTGCATGTTGCCGATTACCCTCTGTTTGACTACCCGCCGTACGCTTTAATCTTGGCGAGCAAGATGGTGGATGTGGTGCGCCACGAAAAACTCGACTTGATTCACGTTCACTACGCCATTCCACACGCTTCAAGTGCCTATTTGGCCCAGAACATATTGCGAGAGCAGGGCATCAAATTGCCCATTATCACCACATTGCACGGCACGGACATCACCCTGTTGGGCAAGGACCCCTCATTTGAGCCTGTGATTGCCTTTGCCATCAATCAGTCCAATGCAGTGACCGCCGTGTCCAAGAGCCTGCGGGCCGAAACACTCGAGACGTTTGAGGTGAACCGGCCCGTGGAGGTGATCCCCAATTTCTTTTGCCCCTCGCATTTTGATGCAGGACGCAATGAAGCGATGCGTAAAGTCTACGCGCCCAAGGGAGAAAAGCTGTTGATTCACGTATCAAACTTCAGGCCTGTCAAGCGGGTGCTCGATGTCATTCGCGTTTTTGCAAAGGTGCGAGAGAGCTTGCCGGCCAAACTACTGATGGTAGGCGACGGGCCGGATCGGGCTGCCGTTGAAACCCTGTGCCGTGAGCTCTCACTTTGCGAAGACGTCGTGTTGCTCGGGAAATTGAAGAACCCGATTGAAGCCATTTCCACAGCCGACTTGTTTGTGCTGCCCTCAGAATCGGAGAGTTTCGGACTGGCCGCATTGGAAGCTATGGCTGCGGGCGTTCCGGTTGTGGCGAGCGATACCGGAGGCATTCCCGAGGTGGTCGAACACGGGACGAGCGGCCTGCTTTCGAGCGTGGGCGATATCGATAAAATGGCGGAGAATGCCTTGGAAATATTGTCGACTAAGGAGCGGCACGACGCCTTTATTGCAGGCGCTTTGAAAAACGCTGACACCTTTCGAGTCGACCGCATCGTCCCTCAATACGAAGCCCTTTATTTGCAGCTAGTCCAATGAGCAGCACCGCCATTAAGTCCATAGGCGATCGCATCATCCACCGGCGGACCGATGGGCTCCTGCACATCACCATCACCCAGGGTATCAAACGCGAGCATTTTTGGATGCTGAGTGCTTGGCTTGCGGGATGGGTGTTCTTGGAGGGCGTGTTGATTTGGTCGTGGGCCCATGAATCTGCAGATTCCGGTGGAGATAACCTTGCCTACGGATTGTACAGTGTCTTTTGGTTCTTCTTCTTTATGCGCATCGGAAAGGTGTGGCTTTGGCGGGAACGAGGCGTCGAGGAAATCAGGGTGTCCCAAGAGGGATTGCAGGTGTCCATGCTGATGGGCGACAAGGGCAAACGCGGGGACTATTACGCACTCAACGCTGCATCGCCCTGCGAGCGAATCCGCATCGACCCCACCAAGTTCATGCAGGCGTTTGACCGTGCATTCTGGTCCATGGGCGGGGCCACCGTGCGCTTCAAGGCACGCGGGCGCTGGGTTCAATTCGGGAAGCAGCTCGAAGACCGGGACGCCGATGCTTTGCTGCGCTTGATTCAATCCGAGCGCAAAGCCTTGCGGAGCCATTCAGCGGCCCAAGCGTAACCGCTCAGCCCGAAGCCACAAATCACCGCCTCGCACACCGGGCTTAGCAATGAGGTTTGCCTGAACTCCTCTCGGGCGTGAATGTTGCTCATGTGAACTTCCACCACGGGCGCCTCGATGGCCGCCACTGCATCGCGCAGGGCCACGGAGGTGTGCGTATACCCCCCTGCGTTTAAGACAAATCCCGTGTGCGACTCAAAACCGTGGGTTTGCAAGCAGTCAATGAGCTCGCCCTCGATGTTCGATTGGTGGTAGTGGATGCGAACGTTATTTGCCGCCATTTCTTTGCTCAAGGCCGGGATGAAATCATCAAAACTCTGATCGCCGTACACCCCGGGTTCACGCGTCCCCACCAAGTTTAAATTCGGCCCGTTGACGATGTGAATGTCAATACTTGGGGCTTTTTCGCGGCGGTCTGCAGAGGCACTCATCGGATATCAACCTGATCGTGGGCGTCGACAAATAGAATATTGCCGATGCCATGATGGCTCTCAAACACACCGCGTCCGTCGCTCTCTATCTCGCCTTTCGAAAATCCGATGAAGGTCAAATCGGCGTGCTGGCTTCGCTTGTCGATCAGGGCGCTGTGGTCCGTGGTGTCTGCACCGTGGAGCACCATTTGGATGTTTTGCGGTGCGATGGGAATACGTCCTGCGGTGACCAATTCAGTCAGCGTTGAACGTTTCAATTCCTCATCGCCCTGACGATGGATGCAGAACACCTCGATGTGAGAGTTTCTCCAGTCCGGATGGCCTTGCAGGATGTAAGCCATGAGAATCATAAGGTTTGCATTGGCCGAATCATCGGGCGTAATCCATAAGTGAATCCGCTTGCGGTCGCCGTAGCCCTTTATGGAAGAGCGCAGCAGCACCAAATCCAGCTTGGAGGCCTCGAGCAATCCATAATTCTTCACAAGTTGATCAGCCCCTTCCATATCGTCATCGCTGTACTCGATAAGCAAGGTGTTGCTGCCTTGACCAGAAACCCCCGGCAACTGGATGCACTGGGCCATGGCCGAAGTGTAGGACGGCGAAACGATAGCCGAAACACTCACTCGACTCTGGCAGGCACGCCCCATATCCACCAAAGTCCTGCGCGCTGCTGCCGAGCGAGCAATGGTCTCGGGGCTCAGCATCCCTTCCACAAGGTGCACGTATGTCCCGAAACCTTGATGGTGGGCCAGCCAACGCACCATTTCAAAGGCGCCGGGCCGCTCAAAGGTGTCCGGGCTGATAGCCAAAATTATCGGGCGCCAATCCCCGCGATCTAGGGCGTCGCGGTCTCTGCGCTGCAAGGTGAGTTGGAGGCGGCGCGAAGCTTGGAATAGAATCCCTCGGAACAAGCTCACCATGTTGCGACTGCCCTTTCTGGCGAGCGCAAAATAAATGCCTCCCATAATCAAAAGGCTCCCCGCAGCATAGCCGAAGTTCATCTTGAACATCAAGTAAAAGCACGTCACTGCCCCCACAGCAGAAAGCAGTGGATGCGATCTGAACGTCGGTCGGTACGACGGGCTCGCAGCCAAATGTTCCAACACGCTGACCATACAAATGGCGCCGTACGTCACCAGGAAGAACATAGAAATAATCTCCGCCACAGCATTGATGTCGCCCAGCGAGACGAATACAAAGCCAATGGCGCAGGTGATGATGGATGCTGCAATGGGCTCGCCATCTTTTGTTCGTCCTCGGCTGAGCCAATGGCCCGTGCGCCCCGGAAAAATATCGTCAACCGCTAGGGCCTGTAAGGTTCGCGGGGCCACCAGCACGCTCCCCAAAGCCGAACTTATCGCAGCCGCTGCAAGCCCGATGGGAATAAGAATGGGCCACAGCGCAATCTTCTCCATATATAACTCGTCTGCCACCAAGGCTTCAGGTGAGGCGTTGAGCCAAAATTTGAAGCTCACAGCGATGTACACCAAGATGCCCACCACCGTCGCCCAAAGCGTGCCTCGCGGAATCGCGCGCGCGGGGTCTTTGAGGTCACCGCTCAAGCCCAGCCCAGCCGCAATGCCCGTAAAGGCCGGAAAAATGAAGGTGAACACCGCGAAGAAGTCGTAGCGTTCAATGACGTCTCCCGTTGCCGTCACGACTTGAGCCGGGATGGTGTGCCGGGCGTCCAGAACCGCTTGCGTCTCACCCGTCCCCAGGAAAAATGAAATGAGCGCCACCAACAAGACGGCGACCACGCCGTACAAGGCTTTCACGCCGACTTGAGCTCCCTTGGTGAGCATCAATATGGTGAGCAGCGCCATAAATCCATAGTTCACAGCAGCTGGAGCAATGGCGATGTCATAGGTGGTCTCAAGCCAGCCCAACACATCCCGCGTGGAAATGGTGAAGGCGATGATGTAAAATGCTACGCTGATGGCCTGACTCAGAAACAACGCGATTCCAATCGCCCCACCGATGCTGAACCCGAAGGAGCGGCTGATCATAAAATACGCACCCCCGCCTTCGACTTTCTGGTTCGTCGCGATTTCAGCCACAGCCAGCGCTGCCGGAATGGTCACTAAATGCCCGATCACGATGATGAGCAACGTAGAAAGCAAGCCCACGTGGCCAATGGCGTACCCAAAGCGAAGGAATAGCACCGCCCCCAAAATGGTGGAGATGGCAGTCATGAAAACTGCGAATGTGCCTAGGCCTTTTTGTTGCATGGGGTTCGGTTCGAGATGCAATTAGGGACGCAAAATAGGGCGAATTTCCGGGCGATTTGTCAGTGTCAAAACGGGCTTGTAGACGGCGATGGTCAAGAGAAATGAAGTCAGCAATTTGCGGCTCTAACATTCTTGAATCATGAAATACTCTCTCGCTTTGCCCTGCTTGCTTTTGCTCGGATGGGTCAATTTTTCCTGCTGCCGCCCCGAGCCTCCTGTTCTGTTAAACGTTCAACTGAGCGACTGCTCAGGCGAGCCGCTGGCCTTCACTGCGATACGCTGGAGCAGTGGCGGGACCTTTGGTGTAACGGGGAGCTTGGCCGAACCCGTGTTGCAAGTGACTGACGCGTGGGGGAGGGTGACGCGGCCGGCTGAAGTCGGCCAGCGTCTCGAGCTTGTAGAGGCCGATCGCTTTGGACTGAACGCTCAAGACGTGCTGTATCCGTCAGGCTACAACGGCGCAATGGTGCACGTCGTTTTTCCAAGGCTTTGGCGCGTGGAGATAGTGGCCAAGCCCGCCGGCGAGGAGCGCACGCTGGAGTTTCTGGGAGGGCTGCACACCGTGGCGATCGACGAACCGTGGGCAGGTGGGTTCGAACATTGGGGTTGCCAGCCGCCGTTGCCGCCACTAATTGATGGGGAGCCCTTGGAATTTGAGCCCTTCTCTGCCGACACCGTTCACCTGACAATTTGAGCCGAGATGCCCCTTCCCTTCTACCCTTCCACTTCCCTCAGATCCGCTCCGACTGCTTTATTGACGCTTGTTTCCCTTGTGGCGACCGCTTTCATCACGAGCCCGTTGTGCGCTCAAGATTGCCCTGCTGCTGAGCCTCTCGACCCGCCTTGGCCTCCCACATGGACCAGCAACTATCATGTCGAGACCAATTGGGGTGGGGCCACCTATGGGGCAAACACCTACTTCTACGACAACGGCTCGCCACTGGATCGCCCATTCCTCTTTGTGGAGGGCATCGACTTCGGGCTGGGCGACGGGGCGAGCGCATCGCAGGGCGAGAGCGTCACACAACTGGGCGACTTCGGTTGGGCTGCGTTTCGCGGATGTGATCTGGAGAACTATCCGATGATGGCGCACATGCCCGTGCTGCTTGACTCGTTGTTGGCTAGGGGTTACGATCCAATCATGGTGGATTTTGCAGACGGCACGGCCGACATTCGTGCCAACGCTTCTGTACTGCGAAAAGTCCTCATGCTGGTGCATGAATATCAGCAAGGCGTGGAGCCTGTTGTTGTCTCGGGGGCGAGCATGGGTGGGCAGATTGCACGTTGGGCCTTGCGGCAGATGGAGGACGATGGGGAATGGCCTTGCGCTGCGGCCTACGTTTCTCTTGACTCTCCACACAACGGGGCCAATATCCCGCTGGGCCTGCAACAATTGATCCACGGTTTGGCGGTGCTTTCGGAGGACGCGCAGCCGCTCAATGCAGCGCTGCAAAGCCCGGCTACTCGGCAGCTTCTTCTCCACCAATTGGACGGCGTACCGCCGGAACGTGCCGCGTATCAAAGCGCATTGGACAGTCTAGGGTGGCCTCGTCACAGTTACAACATCGGCATCGCAAACGGCTCGCACTCACCGCTGCCTGGCAGTGGGACACCTTTTCTGGACTACAACTATAGCGCCATCACGTGGACTGAGGGGCTCGAGGAATTGACCGAGCTCTTTAAGCTGCAGATCTACCAGGTTCCGGGCAACCCGAACCACGAATTTGCCCAGCCCGATGCCGCTGTCACCTCTCATTTCATGTTGCCATGCTTCGACGCCCAGGCCCCGTTCAACATATTTACAGGAACGATGCAGGGGGCAACAATGGCCGAAACAGGGCATCTAGACTTCTGCCCTGGAGGCACGCGCCCGTCGGTAGGCCAGCTCGTCAGCAAGGTCAACGAGATGCTCGAAGAACAAAGCTCCCCCGGCAATTTGTTTGCTACCCCTCACATTGAAGAGGGAGACTACCAGCCTTTGCATGCATTCATTCCGACGACTAGCGCATTGGGCTCAGACTTGAACCCGGGATGGACTATTCCCGTGCCGGAAGGCGATACGCTGGCCAGTCCCTTTGATGTATTGCATATCGCCCCCTTGAACCAGCCGCATTCCGAAATCAATCCAGGCAACACCGCTTTTTTACTCGAAGCGATAGACCGCACCCACACCCCGCTGCCAGTCGAACCCATTGTAGATGCCCGAAACTTACTCGTAGATGAAGGTCATGCGTGGCGACTGCGAAGCGCGCATTGTGCCTCTGGCGGAAGGATCGGCCTGAACTCGGCGCTGCCAGTGTATGAGCAAGTCGCCACAGAGCCCGCGGAGCTGAAGCTGTGGCCGTGCGGATCGGGGCTCCTAATTGAAGGGACACTCGACGTCGGAGGTGGCGTCGTTACAGATTTTCACCTCCTTGAAGGAAGCAGCATACAAAGCATAGGTGGTCTGATACATGTGCATTCCGGCTCTCGGCTGCACATGCATTCTGGAAGCACGCTAGATTTATCCTCTACCGCAGTTAAAATCGACGCCGGAGCCGCGATTGTGATCGACCCAAATGCCTCAGTATTTCTTGAGGGCGAGAACATTTGGTCACTTCAAAATGAAGGCCAATTGGTCTTAAATGGGCGTGTCCAAGTGGATGCGGGTGGAAGTTGGACGCTTTCAGGAGACGGCAACGCGAGCTTTGTCTCGCTCACAAGCAGCGAAACGGGTCGCATAAGTGGAACAGGCGAGGCGCGCTGGGAGCACTTGAGCATTCACTGTACGGAAGGGGCCACGCTGGATGTGGAGTCTGAGTGGAACTTGCTAGGCGTCAATGGGCATGGTTCGACGGCTTCAGTGCTTCGCACATCGGAAAAGTTCATCACGGAAGATTGCGCGTTCACGGCCCTGAACTTCTTGCACAGAGATGCCCTTTGGAAGTTGCAGTCCAATAGTTTTTCCGGCGGACAAATCGAGGTGAACAACGGGGAAATGCGTTGGAGAGACGCCGACTTGGAGGGGCAGCCTTTGTTCGGTCATCACTTGAGTTTGCCTTGCCGATTCAACGACTGCATTTTCCGCGACGGGCAGGCCGGCGTAGAACTTTCAGGCGAAGCGGACTATTATTTTGAACGCTGTTCTTTCAGGGCTCTGGACTTTGGATTGGCCATCCACGATGGGGCAGCACTTCTGCGTTGCAATCGATTCGAACAGCTCAACGAATCGATTCGAAGTCGACGTGGTTTGTTGGACATGTCACCCCCGGACAACGGTTGGAATCACTTTGAGATGAACGGTACGCATCTGTTGCTGGACCGGGCTCCCCTACCGTTGCTCGCCCATGGGTTCAATCACTTCGGGCTAAACAGTTACGGATGGGCCGAGGGCAGTGTAGAGATGAATACCACTTGCGGTCAAGCCGTCTCCTGGCTAATTCCAGGCCAATCCTGGGGATGGAACACCGGATGGGGTCAGATTCAAACGGGCTTGCACGTGATTTTGCCCGGATGCAATGTGCCGACAGCGGTCCTGGCCGTGGACATCGCTCCAGTTCAAGGCGGGCCTTGCCGGACTGGAGACCGAAAAAACATGCGTGAAAAATGGCCAGACAACT
>Ga0206681_10001516_pt1 | contig 10562 bp, 7 predicted proteins | sample M150012015metaG_FD_161048 | JGI IMG/M metagenome (GOLD analysis project Ga0206681, IMG submission 161048) | Ammonia-oxidizing marine archaeal communities from Monterey Bay, California, United States - M1 500m 12015 | ecosystem: Environmental > Aquatic > Marine > Intertidal zone | place: USA...
GGCGCGCAAATCCGAGGTAGGGAATCACGGCGATGATACGCTTCGCGGAGGCCCGCTTAGCAGCGTCCACAATCAACAAGAGCTCGAGTAAATTGTCGGCCGGGGCAAAGGTCGATTGGACAATCACCACTTCTTTGCCGCGCACCGTTTCTTCAATGGTGACGCGGAACTCGCCGTCTGAGAAGTTTGTGCGGACCACATCACCAAGCGGTGCACCGAATGAATCGGCTATGCGTTGGCCGAGCTCTTTGGAGGCAGATCCGGCTAAAATTCGGATGGAATCATCGTACATGACGCGGGGCTTGACGTGCGAAAATGGGGTGCAAATATACTGCGTATTTTCACGGCGTGAATCGCTACCGCACCAACCTACTTATTGCCGCCATGATCATGGTCTTTGTCGGGCTGGTGGTGCTCCAATTTTCGTGGGTCCGTTCGACGATTATCACCCGGGACCAAATCTTCACCAAAAGCGTGGGATCGGTGCTCCAGAGCATGGAAGCGGTCTTTGCTAGGGCCAATTTCACACTGCCCCACGCCTCGGGTTCTGCGAGCCCGGACGACCCGCTGGCCGCACTTCCAGCAACGGGTGCTGCAGCGACGGTTCATCGAGACAGCTTGAGAAACGCCCCGCCCGTCATTTCGCGCATGGCAAAAATGCAGGTCATCGACTCCATGCTCACCATCGCGTTTGCAACCCAAGGGGTGGAGGGTGTTTACCGCACGGCGGTCTTCGACCGCTTCGGACGCCCGATTTTTGTGCGCGAGGCGGACGACCCATCAATTTCAGAGTTCCTCAATCAGGGTTTTCACATCCATTTGGGCCAAAATGTCAAACCCGACGATCTGCAAATCTTATACGTGTGGTTCCCTCACCAGACGTTCGACCGCGTGGCGGGGCTGTGGTTGCAGCTCGTGCTGACCGTATTGCTGATGGCCGTGATGGTCTTTTTGACGTTGTATACGGCCACGGGGCTGCGCAAGGCACAGAGACTCAACAAGCTGAAAGCAGACTTGATCAACAACATGACCCATGAACTCAAGACGCCCATCTCGACCATCGGGCTGGCGGCGGAGGCACTCAGCGATCATAGCATTGCGTCCCACCAGGACGACCGTCAATACTACTTGCGCATGATTCGCGATGAAAATCGCCGGCTGACCGTCCTTGTTGAGAACGTGCTGAATGCCGCGGCGCTTGATCAAGGCGTCTTGCAATTGGTCTTGGAGCCCATCAATATGCACGACCTTCTGAGCGAGGTGGTGAAGAAGCAGGCCATCTCGATTCACAAGCGCGGCGGACGGGTCCAACAGAAGTTTTCAGCGGAGCAGCCGATTATTGAAGGCGACCATACCCACTGGACAAACGTTGTGTTTAATTTGGTTGACAACGCCATGAAATATGGCGGGGATAAGCCAATTTTGCTGCTCGAAACGTGGAATGATGGCAACCGCTTACACGTCAGCTTCAAGGACAATGGCGTGGGCATTAGCAAGGAGCACCTGTCGAAGATTTTCGATAAATTGTTCCGGGTCCCGACCGGCCTTTTGCATGATGTGAAGGGATTTGGGATTGGGCTGAGTTATGTGAAATCTGTGGTGGAGCAGCACGGCGCCAGCATCGACGTGACGAGTAAACTTGGTGTGGGAAGTACGTTTGTACTGACCGTTCCGTTAAAGAACTTGAAACCAACTAAGCATGAGTAAATTACGCGACATCCTATTGTGCGAGGACGACCCGAATTTGGGCAAGCTCCTGAGCGCATACTTGACCCGAAAGGGCTACAACACAACGTGGGCGCAGGACGGTGCAGATGGCATGCGAAAATTTCGCGTAGGTTCCTTCGATTTTGTGATTCTCGACGTGAACATGCCCGTGAAGGACGGGTTCCAAGTGGCGCGCGAGATTCGCGGGCTCGACCGCCACGTGCCCATCTTGTTTTTAACGGCGCGCAGTCAGCGTGAGGACACACTCAAGGGCTTTGAATCGGGCGCCGACGACTACATGGCCAAGCCCTTTTCGATGGAAGAGTTGCTCGCTCGCATCGAGGCGATTATGCGCCGCTCGGCGGCCTTGCCAGAGCCGGACGAAGAGATCGGGATCAAACCCATCGGCGCCTACAGTTACGATTACAACCGGCAGACGCTGACCCACGGCGAAGCGACACAGCGACTGACCACCAAGGAGAACGAGCTGCTGTATTTGCTGGTCCAAGCGGCCAATGGACTTCTCGAGCGCGATTATGCCCTGAACGCGGTATGGGGCGAGGCGAACTACTTCAATGGCCGCAGCATGGACGTGTACATCGCCAAACTCCGCAAGCACTTCAGTGGAGATTCCCGCGTGGAAATCCTCAACGTTCACGGTAAGGGCTTTAAATTGCTGACCCACTGACGCGCTGGTTGATCCATTCGCTGACCCAATTTTTTCGCTGTGATACCCAAAGAAACCGTTGACGCCATTTTTCAAGCCGTCGTTATCGAGGAGGTGGTGGGCGACTTTGTGCAGCTGAAGAAGAGCGGTTCGACTTTCCGTGGGCTCAGCCCGTTTACCAGTGAGAAGACGCCGTCGTTTTACGTCGTGCCGTCCAAGGGAATTTTCAAGGACTTCAGCTCGGGAAAAGGGGGCAGCGCTGTCAATTTCTTGATGGAGCATGAGAAATTGTCCTACCCAGAGGCGCTCAAGTGGCTGGCCAATAAATACGGGATTGAAATCGTCGAGCGCGAGCAGACAGCCGAAGAGGTTGCCGCGCAGACTGAACGCGAGAGCTTGGCGGCCGTTTCGACTTTTGCTCAGAAGTGGTTTACATCCCAATTGTGGGAGAGTGACCAGGGCAAGAGTGTGGGCCTGAGCTACTTCCGTGGTCGCGAATTTTCGGACACGGCGCTGCAGGATTATTTAATCGGCTATGCCCCAGAGGGCGATCGCTCCCGGCCGGGGCTGTTTGCAGAGGCGGCAATTGCGGCAGGTTACGACAAGAAGTGGCTGCTAGCTGCTGGCCTGTGCAAGGCGCGGGATGACGGCTCGCTTTGGGACTTTTTCGGCGGCCGCGTGATCTTCCCGATTCGGGATGTGACGGGGCGGACCGTCGGCTTTGGCGGGCGCACATTGCGCAGCGACAAGAAGATAGCCAAGTACTTCAATTCGCCCGAGAGCCCGCTCTACGACAAGAGCCGGGTGCTGTACGGCATCCATCTGGCGCGGCACGCCATCATCCGTGAGGACCGCTGCATTTTGGTTGAGGGCTACACCGATGTGATGGCCATGCGCCAGGCGGGCGTGGAGAATGTGGTTTCGTCGTCAGGCACAGCTCTTTCCTCATCCCAAGTCCGCCTGATCAAGCGCTTCTCTCAACAAGTGACGATGTTGTTCGATGGCGACCCGGCCGGTTTGCGCGCTGCAGTGCGCGGGGTGGATATCGTGCTGCGCGAAGGGCTCGACGTGAAGGTGGCGGTGCTGCCCGACGGCGAGGATCCGGACACTTTTGCAAAGGCCCGTACCGCTGAGCAACTGCAAAATTGGCTGGCTGACCACGCCACAGATTTCATTCGATTCAAAACGGACTTGCTTTCGGCCGAAGCGGGCCAGGACCCTATGGCACGCGCTGACTTAGCGCGCAGCGTGGTGGCGAGCATTGCCGCCGTACCCGACGCACTCAAGCGGAGCGTGTTGCTGCAGGAGAGCGCCGCCCGGCTTGGCCTCAAAGAAGACGTCCTCATCGAAGAAATGCGGCGCGTGGCGGTCGAGCAAGCCGCCCAATCACGCCGCGATGCTGAGCGTGCCGAGCGTGCCGCCGGGCGCTCTTCGCGCTCCGGATCAACCTCTGCTCCTGTCGATTCCGACATGACCGGCGCTCCGCCCCCGGACGAGGCACTGGACCTTGCCGGCGGTCGGGGAACGGCACCCTTCAGCGGGCCTCGCCTTGCAGGTGAAGTCGGTCGCCCTGCGCGCGAAAAGGATCTGCTCCGCCTATTGCTCATGTACGGCAAGGACCTCGTCGAAGTCCCCACCGACGACGGCCCAGTCAAGATGACACTCGCCGCGTGTTTGTTTGAAGAGCTTGAGACCCTTCAAATTGAGATTGGTCACCTGACAGTCCACAAGGTGCTGGCCTTGTATCGGGATGAAACTTCCGATGAAGGGGATTGGAATGCGGACATATTGACTCAGCACGCGGATATGGAAATTGCTAAGTTGACGGCCGACCTGCTCGTTTCCCCGCATGAGCTGAGTCACAATTGGTCTGAGCGGCACGGCATTTTTCCTGCGCTTGAGAGCGACAGCTTGATCGAGGCGCTGCAGTCGTCTTTGCACCGTCTGCTTATGGACGAAGCGCGTGATCAAGGCGACCAGATTTCTAAAGCGCTTGAGGCTGCAGAAGCGGAAGGCAACACGGCGAACACCACCGAATTGCTACGCAATAAAATCGAGATCCAAAAGCACATTCAACAGCTCAGCCGGCATTTCGGTAGCACCATTCTGGGCGGCTGACCGCCTTGTTCATTCGGCCGTACTGTAGGCTAAGGTCAGATTGAATGAAGGAGCTTACTCCTCGGACTCGGGCCACCAGGCCTCGATGGCCACGCGCGGCTTGACCTCACCACGGTAGGTTTCGCTTTGCACGTTGAATACAGCTGTGAACCGCTCACAGTTATTCCAGCGCTGAAAGTCCTCGCCGAAATTGAAGGCGATCGCTTCGACAGGGTAGGTCGTGGTGTCGCTCCCGAGGCCGACACGCAGATGCCGCTCTTCTTTTCCGACAAGGCGCAATTTGAATGCATGCCGGAGGTTGCGGGCTAGAAAAACAGGAGCCCTGGCACCGGGCCCGTAGGGTTCGAATTGGCGCAAATTCTGGAGAACCGAGGGCTTGAGATCTGCGAGGTCGACCTCCATGTCGTAGAACTTCGGCTCGAGTTGGGGCCCTTGTTTAAGCTGTTCAGCCACAGCCCGGTCGAGGGCTTCGGCGAAGACGATTTCGCGGCCGGGTTTGATGGTCAGACCGGCGGCCATGGAATGGCCGCCAAATTGGTCTAAATGCTCACCACATGCCCGAAGCGCCTCATGGATGTCAACGCCTACAACCGAGCGGGCACTCCCAACCAAGACACGTTGATCATCGGACACATCGAGGTCCTTGTCGTCGGAAATGACCACCGACGGACGGTGGCGATGCTCGATCAATCGACTGGCCACAATGCCGATAACGCCGCGATGCCAACCTTTGCCCCACACGATGTTCAGATGCGGATACTTGTCGTGGCTTTCAAGTTGCCTCAGGGCAGACTCTGTCACTTCTGCGTCGAACTGCCGCCGCAAATCGTTGCGACGATCCAGGTCGGCCGCCATCTTATTGCAACTTGAATTGTCATGTGAAATCAACAAATCCACAGCTTCCATAGCGTGGCCTATTCGACCGGCGGCGTTGATTCGTGGCGAAATGCGGAAAAGGATGTCGCGGGCGGTAATCAGGTCGGGGGAGCAATGTGCCGTGCGAATGAGCGCGCTGATGCCAGGCCGGACTTTTTCCTTGATGCGCTCCATGCCGTGGTAGAGCATCACGCGATTTTCACCGGTGACCTCCACCAGGTCTGCTGCGATACTCAAGGCTACCAAGTCCAGCCCGTCGTAAGCCGACACGTCGGGCAGACCGCGTTGTTCCACAAGGGCTTGGGTTAGTTTAAACCCCACCCCGCAGCCGCTCAAGTGCTTGAAAGGGTATGGGCAATCCTCTTGTTTTGGATTTAAAATGGCGTAGGCCGGCGGCAATTCGGGGCCCGGAAGGTGGTGGTCACAGACGATGGTGTCGATGCCGCGGGAGCGTGCCTCGCCAATCAATTCGCATGCACGGATGCCGCAATCGAGCATAATAATCAAGGTGCACCCTGTTTTTTCAGCGTAGTCTATACCCTTCCTGCTCAGGCCGTATCCCTCTTTGTAGCGGTCGGGGATGTACGGTTCAACGTGAAATCCGTTGTTGCGCAAAAATTCACTCATCAGCGAAACGGAGGTGGCCCCATCCACGTCATAATCGCCATACACGACAATGCGCTCGCCGTTTTGGTCGGCCTCTTGGATGCGTTCGACGGCTAAATCCATGTCCTTCATCAGCCACGGGTCGAGCAAATCTTCGAGGCGAGGACGTAAAAACCGATCCACTTGTTCAGGGGTATGCATCCCGCGTAATTGCAGAAGCCGTGCAACCACTGAGGTTGAGCCTGCGTTGTTGTGGGGTGAATTGGCCTCACGATTGCGAAGCGTCCAAACGGATGTAGCAGATGTGTGGAGGGATTCCTTCAAGGCCTTAATTTGCGAACTGTGAAATGTAAAACAATGCGAGCGATTCTCTCACTGTCAGTGCGCGCCACTTTAGGCCTTGCTGTCTTGGCGTTTACGATTGGAATGTCATCCTGCCTGAATGACGACAACAAGATTCCACCCAATTGTTTCGACGGTATTCTCAACAACGGTGAGGATTTGATCGATTGTGGCGGTCCGATATGTGCACCCTGCGACCCCTGCGAAAATGGCGTTTGGGACCCTTTGCTCGGCGAGCAATGGGTGGATTGTGGCGGTGAATGCGCCCCCTGTGACTTGGCGTTCAACGGCCAAATGGATCCAGGCGAAACGGGCATTGATTGCGGCGGAACGACCGGCATTGCCTGCGGAGAACTTTGCGGAGACGGTTTGCTCAATGGCAATGAGATCGACGTGGATTGCGGTGGACTCGACTGCGATGCGTGCCCCACCTGTACGGACGACGAGATGAATGGCGATGAGATTGGCATCGATTGCGGCGGCCCTGATTGCGCGCCGTGTCCGACCACGGGCGACTGCACCAACGGCCTGCTCGACGGCGATGAACTCTACATTGACTGCGGCGGCAGCACTTGCCCCGATTGCGAGGGCATAATAACGTGGAAGGCAACCGGCACGGATTACGCGGCCGATTTTTCGACCAGCTGCACATTGGCGGGCGGAACACTCACCATCAACGGGGTGTCGATCACCACGGATGAGCTGTCCATAGCTCTAGAAGAGCCAGACCTTGTGGGCTGGCAAGATGGTGTGAGCATCACGTGCAATACGAATTCAGCCCCAGGCAGTGTGGCGACTTACGCCTCGGCCAGCGGAGGCAACTTCTCGACCAATGTCGCAGGGGCCAACTTCACCGTCGATATCACGTACATCCTAGCGGAATCTGGGGGCATCGTGGTTGGCACATTCTCGGGCAGTTTGCTTGGCGTGGGCGGATCGGGCGGCATCACGCTATCGCAAGGCACGTTCATCTTACCGATCGATTAACCGGCCCCCCGGCCGGAACTTCAGTCTTCGAGCAAGTCGTACAATTGATCGAGCTTGGGCGCGAGGATGACCTCGATTCGGCGGTTGCGATCACGCGCCTCGGGATCGGCACTCACAGGATGAAACTCACTGCGGCCCGATGCGCTTAGAAGCGTAGGGCTGATTGAGCTGTTGTTGGTGAGGATTTCTACGACAGCCGTTGCGCGCAATACACTCAACTCCCAGTTGTTCTTCGGCGAAACCGTGGAGGCGAAGGCGACGTCATCGGTGTGCCCCTCAACCACGACTTCAAAGTCGGTTTCTGATTCGATGGCGTGGGCCAGGTCAACCAGGGCCTGGCGACCTTCGATGTCGACTTGGGTGGACCCGGAGGGGAAGAGCAATTTAGCCGCTAAACTCACGTACACCTTGCCGTCGCGTTCTTCCACGCTCAGCCCTTTGTCGCGGAAACCAAACAAGGCACTGGCCAAGCGTTCTTTCAGCAGGCGACTTGCCCGGCTTTGCGCATCGACAAGGGCTTGCAGTTCGTTGACGCGCACTTCGCGCTGGCGCAAATCGCGTTCGAGTCGAAACAGCGAGTCCTCCTGAATTTGTAGCGCTTCGCGCATGGATTGCAGCTCGACGAGCAGGGTGCGGTTCTCTTCAGAAACCTCGGACCGCAGGCGGTCACTGCGCTGGGTTAGCAGCTCGTTCAATTCGTTCAGTTTGTCGTATTGGCTGCGCAGCCGGCGAAGCGAGGTCCCCATCGAGGTGGTGTCCATCACCAAATTGCCCATCCGCTTTTCCAAGGATTGAATCTGTGAGGATTGCTCTTCGTCTCTCAAGGCCAATTCTTGGTTCCGCTTGGCCAGGTCTTCGTTTTCGACGATTAGGCCGTCATGACCGGACCGCAATTCGTCATACTGCCGGGCGGTGACGCAGCCCGTGAGGGCAGCGGCCAGGGTGGCGGCGACCAGAAAAAGGACGGCAGCCGATGCGCCGGCGCGGGCAGCTGAGGGGGTGGAGTGACGCAGAATCATAGTCCGATGCAGATGTTTTGTTGTTCGGTAAAGAAACGCATGGATTCGAAGCCGCCCTCACGGCCCACGCCACTGCTGCGTGTCCCTCCAAAGGGCGTTCGTAAATCACGCACGAGCCAGCAATTGAGCCAGACCATACCGGTATCGAGAGCCGCAGCGACGCGATGGGCGCGCTTCAGATCGGCGGTCCAGACCGAGGCGGCAAGGCCATATTGACCGTCGTTGGCCAGTGCGATGGCGTCGGCTTCAGCACGGAATGGCTGCAGCGTTGCGACCGGCCCGAAGATCTCTTCTTGGTTGGTGCGACAACCGGGCCCCAGGCCCTCGATTAAGGTGGGTTGCACGAAGAAGCCTCCTGCAATTCGATCTTCGGTTGGCACGTGGGCCTGCCCGCCACAAAGCACACGGCCGCCCTCCTGGCGCGCCACCTCGATGGCGGCCAATATTTTATCGCGATGCCCTTCTGAAACGACTGCCCCCATGCGCGTTCCGGACTCGAGCGGGTCGCCGATTTTCATGGCCTCCACCTTTGCAACGAGTCGCTCTTTGAACGCATCGTAAATCTCTTCGGCCACCAAAATGCGAGAACCACAGAGGCAGATTTGGCCCTGATTGGCAAAAGCCGCTCGCGCTGCCCCGGAAACTGCAGCGTCGAGGTCGGCATCACCGAAAATCACCGTTGCGTTTTTCCCACCGAGTTCAAGCGAGGTTTTCTTGAAAGTGGCCCCAGCACGCGCTGCAATTCGCGCCCCTGTTGCCGTGCCGCCCGTGAATGAAATCGCCTTCACATCCGGATGATCAACCAAGGCCTCGCCCGCCTCCGGCCCCAAGCCATGAACCACATTGAACACCCCGTCGGGCACCCCCGCCTGGCGGAAGTACTTCGAAAAAAGGTAGGCCGTCATCGGCGTCACCTCGCTGGGTTTGGCCACCACACAATTGCCTGCCGCAAGCGCCGGGGCAATCTTCCACGTCAACAAGTACAAAGGCAGATTCCACGGCGAAATGCAGCCCACCACGCCCAGCGGTTTGCGCAAGGTGTAATGCACTGTACCGTCGCCCATGGCGTGCGAAGAGCTTGAAAAATGTTCGCAAGCCGAGGCGTAAAACCGCATGTTTTGCTCAGCGCGCGGAATGTCCACAGCGCCAGCCAAAGCAACAGGTTTACCGTTGTCGCGTGCTTCAGCCTCAGCCAACGTCGCGGCATTCGCCTCGATCAAATCGGCTACGCGCATCATCGCAGCACGCCGATCGGCCGGCTCCCAGGCCCGCCATTCATCAAAAGCTGCCGAAGCCGCCTGCACGGCGGCCTGAACATCTGCGGCTCCAGAACGCGGAATCCTACTGTAAACACGGCCCGTTGCAGGCTCCACATTGTCCACCCATTCCCCCGATGAGGCGGGCTGAAACGCCCCCCCAATCAAATTCAACAAATCTCTTTGTGCCATTGGGCAAAGAACGTAAATCCTTGTTGTACTTTTGCCGTCCGCTGTCGCGGATGCCCTATGGTGTAAAGGTAGCACACCGGTTTTTGGTACCGATAGTCCAGGTTCGAATCCTGGTAGGGCAACCACACAGCCAAAGCGACTTCAGCTCGCCCTCTTTTGTTTATTCGCCTCCTCCCAACAGCTGCTCCACGGCAGCTTCCAGCGCGACGATGCGTACGAGCAAACTGTCGTTGGCTGTCCACAGGCTGTCGTTGCTAACGCTCAAGGCGTCGATCGCGTTCAGCACGACCACTCCGCCGGCGGTCACCCCGCCCGAGACTTCAAGCGACCCGTCGTCATGGACGACCAGTGCATTGCTCACATCGTCGATCCCGACCCCATTGCCTACTACAAAAAGTGAGCCTGAGGTAAGGGGGACATTGTACTTGCCCACCACCGTTTGGTAGGGGACGTCAGCCACGGTGTAGTATCCCGCTGCGCTAGATGCGTAGGCGGTGGCGTCGGTTTGATAGCCCTCAGCGTGCGAGGCAAATCCGCTCGCTACGGTGGTGTGGCCTTCAGAGTGGGAGGCGTCTGCTGTGGCTGAAGTGCCCTCGCCTTCGGCGTGTGAGCAGGTGGCTGATGACAAGGTGTTGCGGCCTTCGCTGTGCGAGAAGTAGCCTATGGCGTCCGTGTTGTAACCCTCGGAGTGAGCCGAACTTTGTGTGGCGCTTGTGGCGTACCCTTCGGCGTGGCTGTAGTTGCCTTCGGCTTTGGATCCGTAACCCTCAGCGTGAGCTGTGGTGGCCGTTG
>Ga0206681_10001518_pt1 | contig 10547 bp, 9 predicted proteins | sample M150012015metaG_FD_161048 | JGI IMG/M metagenome (GOLD analysis project Ga0206681, IMG submission 161048) | Ammonia-oxidizing marine archaeal communities from Monterey Bay, California, United States - M1 500m 12015 | ecosystem: Environmental > Aquatic > Marine > Intertidal zone | place: USA...
TGCCGACAAATAATCTCCAATGGTACGAAGACCCATTCCATGTCTTGAGGAATCATACCAGGCTCTTTGATGACCTCCACTTTACGAACGAGACAACGGTCAGCGGCATTCACTTCAACCAAATGTGTGCCACATATGCCTTCTTCTTCAATCAATTTGAACCAATGGGCAGTGGTGCGATTAAGGGATTCACCTTTTCGTGGAATTAATGAGGGAATGATTTGGTCGAAAACTGATATTTGATTTGTAAATCTAAATTCAAGAATATCTGGGTCATCTGTTGACCAAACTTGCTTGACCTTACCTTGATAGAGCATTTCTCCCATGACCTATTGCCAGTGACAGCAGCCTTTGAACATTTCACTAGTTATCCAATTGGAATAATTGCGAATTCAAATTAATCCTAGTGCATCTTCAACTCGGTTCAATTCCGGACCTGTAGTTTCATTGCCTGAAACTGCACCAAGATTTGAGGCACAAACACCAGCACCGACATATGGAGAACCAAACGAAACAGTACCAACCATTGGAGGAACTCCTAAAATTTCCTCAATTAGCACTACTTCTTCTGAAGTAACATCGGGATGGAGTAGAACGCCTTGGTCATTTGTTACACCAAGAGAGCCCACTACATCATGACCAGCTATTGTTGAAACAACTACAGGAACGCCCATTACTTCTGACATTATCTCCAAACCGGCTCCAGGGATGCTCGGAGAGGCAACTATTCCATTTTCATTGACAAGGATTAGGTTACCTGCGGTGTTAACACCGCCTTCCATCACCACTACGTCACCAAATGAAGTTAAAACATCGATATCACGCTCTGTAGCAATATCTGCAACTGCCATACCTTTGCTATTACCTGCAACAAGTGCTCCAACCAAATTTGAACCGCCGATTGAGATGGCACACATTTCAAGTGAGAGTGAGTGTTCAATGATCTCAAGTACTGGTTTTGGAAGTTCTGGTGGATGTAACACTACGTTACCGATAGTCGCTAAATGGATTCCCACTTGGTCGCTGCCGAAAATATTAGCGGTGTCAATTGGCATTGCTATCAAACCGCCCCACCGCCTGCACTATCTAAGCATTGATGATGAACTGGCACGAATTTCGCTTCAAAATCAATTAATTGAAATTGAGAAAACGCAAAAAAGGCCGCAACTCCAAAATGGAGAAGCGGCCAAGCGCCCTACCGAAGTAGAGTTTGAGGATAGACTTCCGAGTGAAAGAAGAGGGGCACAGTGACATCCTTTCCCGTGGACTCTCGTACCACAGTATTGGGATTGACGCAGGAGGGCTTGACTTCCGGGTTCGAAATGGGACCGGGTAAACTCCTCCGCTATGACCGTGCACCCATCTTCCTTCGAATCGGATATCTGGGTGCGACGTAAAACGTCGCAAATGAATTGGCATTAACTATTAGACGAAGGGCACTCATGGTGCGGTCGTACTATACACGAAAAAAAGATGCTCGAACATTAGTGCTGCTGGACTGAACACGTCGCCGAAGCTTCATGCTTACATCCGCAGTCTATCATCTCGTCTTTTACGAGCGTTCTGAGGTGTTTCGTCTTTGGGGTGGCTTCGAGCTTAGATGCTTTCAGCTCTTATCCGTCAGGGCGTGGCTACCCAGCATTGCCTTGTCAGACAACTGGTAAACTAGTGGCCCCGAACCCTCGTTCCTCTCGTACTAAAGGATCCCTTCCATCAAACACCTTATGCGATTCTACCACCAAGCAACAAACCTGTCTCACGACGGTCTAAACCCATCTCACGATCCCTTTTAATGGGCGAACAACCCCACCCTTGGGTCCTGCTGCAGACCCAGGATAGGAAGAGACGACATCGAAGTAGCAAGCCACCAGGTCGATGTGAGCTCTTGCTGGTGACAACTCAATTATCCCCGAGGTAACTTTTCTGTTATCTACCACCCTCATAAATAAGGTTGGTAGGTTCGTTAGGCCCTGCTTTCGCATCGTCGATCCTCATTGTGCGGATCCACGTCAAGCCAGCTTTTCCCCTTACAGTTAACAGTGGAGTGCTGAACCACTTAAGCTGACCATTGGGCACGCTTGTTAGGTTTTCGAGCGCGTGGCGCCCCACCCAAACTGCCCACCAATCGGTGTTCTCATAAAGAGTTAGCATTGTTACCTTCCAAGGGTGGTGTCTCTTTTTTCGACTACTCCCAAGACTAGCGTCTCGGGGATCAAAGTCTCCCACCTACACAGTACATGGAAAGCGACAATGCAACGACAGGCTGCAGTAAAGCTCTACGGGGTCTTCGCTTGCGGGTAGAATGTACTGGACTGTGCGCCAGTAAAGTCAATTTCGCCGGACTTATCGCGGGGACAGTGGAGCCCTCGTTGGACCATTCATGCAAGTCGCCAATTAAGCGACAAGGTATTACGCTACCTTAAGAGGGTCATAGTTACCCCCGCTGTTTACTGGTCCTTCGTCAGGTTGAAACCCGATTTAAGATACCAGCACTGAGCAGGATTCAGGGACTATACACAACCTTTCGATCTGGCAGTCCCCTATGTTTTTATTAAACAGTCGGAGCTCCCTAGTCACTGCGACCAGATTATCTCTAATCTGGCACTCCTTCTCCCGAAGTTACGGAGCTATTTTGCCGAGTTCCCTCGCGATATTTGTATCCGATACGCCTTAGGCTACTCACCCAAAAACACCTGTGTCGGTTCTCGGTACGGACTCTGTACGGCTTTTCATGGGACCTGGGACTTTAATTCCTTCTCACTGTGACAGTTCTCCAGAATATAATTGCAAGTGAGCCTGACATATGACTCACAAGTTTTGCCCAAGCCGTCACCATATATTGTACAGGAGGCTGACGAATATTAACGTCATTCCCTTTCGATCATTTCGGTTAAGAATGACCTTAGGACCGGCTAACCCTCGGCTGATAAACAGTGCCGAGGAACCCTGGTTTATAAGGCGGTGCGGATTCTCACCACACTGTGCTGCTACTCTTCCCAAGACTCTCATTTGTATTCGGTCCAGTGGACCTCAAAGCCCACCTTCCATCCAAACACAACGCCGCGTTACCACATCATCTTTCGATGGTCTGAAGTATCGGTAATCAATTTTAGCCCCGTCCCTTTTCCCGGCCCGCAAGCTAGACCAGTGATCTGTTACGAACTCTTTCAAGGATGGCTGCTTCTAAGCCCACCTTCTGGTTGTTTTCGACCACGGACACGGTTTGTCTGTGACACTTAATTGATATTTAGGGACCTTAACTTCAGGCTGGTTTGTTCACCTTACGTAATGGTAGCTTACCCACCATCACTCACTGCTAGTATCTACAACGATCACACCTTCGGAGTTTGGCAGCGCACCGAGGAATCGCTCCCCCTAAATGCGCAATCAGTGCTCTACAGCGTAATCAATCTCCACTAACGTCTACCTACGAGTAGTTTCACGCGGAACCTGCTATTGCCCAACTCGATTGGACTTTCACCCCTATACCCAGCTCATCCGAGCGATTTGCAGATCAGCAACGGTTCGATCCTCCACCCATCTTTCAACGGGCTTCAATCTGGCCAGGCATAGATCGTCGGGCTTCAGGTCTTCCACCAATGACTCCAAGCGAGCACACTTCGTCCCTCACCCTAAGGCTGCGGACTTGTCGGTTTCCCTCCGGCTTCGGGGATCAACCCCTTAACCTCGCCATTGATCAAAACTCCCTGGGGCATTTTTCTAAACGCACGATAGGACGCTGCTCATATCTTCGCTTTCACGCCCTATCAGCCTGTACCCAACTGGTTTCACGTTCTTTTCACATCCCGCTAAGGATACTTTTCAGCTTTCACTCACGTTACTTGTAAACTATCGGTCTCGAACTGTATTTAGGATTGGAAGTTTATGCCTCCCACATTCACACGCGATTTCCAACGCATGCTACTCTATGTTAGTCACGTGGTCATATAATATACGGTTACGGGACTTTCACCCTCTTTGGATGTGCCATTCCAGGCAACTTCACCTTCTATTACTTAGACGATAGACTAACAACCACATTTCCTTCACTTTCGTTTCAGGATTCGGCTTGTCCTATTCCGTTTTCATTCGCCACTACTCACGGAATCTCTATTGATTTCTGTTCCTCCTCCTACTAAGATGCTTCAATTCGGAGGGTTCCCTATCGCATTGCGATTGTTTCCGAAGAAACAGGAAGTCCCATTAGGCAATCTGCGGATCCATGGTATACATGCACCTCCCCGCAGCTTATCGCAGCTTGTCACGACCTTCATCGGCATTCGAGCCGAGCGATCCCCCAGTTGGGTTGTAGCATCACATGTATGTATTTCCACACCATATGAGTAACCCTTCGGTATCTAGTAATGCCAATTCGGCCTCCACAGAAAACCACTCCTCAAGGTGGTTCTCCTCAGCCCTTCCCCCTATACGCCGAGCATACAAGGGTGCTTAAGCAACCCCCCGACCTACCACCCATATATCAAAGGCTCGGTTTAGGCACTGTTAATTCCCCTGACAATGTAACCCATAAATAACGCCCCAGCGCCTCATTTAGAGACTGAACAAATTTGCATGATTTGGGGTGTTTTTTGTACACCTAGAATTGAGGTAAATAATAGGTAAATTTTTGCTAATAATTGTATTTTATTTGAGTATTTTTATTTCCAAATGCCGTAATCTTGAAAGTTTTAAGGGATAAAATTGCTCGGAAATGCAGAATTATTACGCATATTTTGCGCAAAATGACTATGGAAATCACGCGAGTTTTGCCAAGTTTGAGGAAATTATTTCATCAAATAAGTGAGGTTTTGAAGATTGATTTAGTTCATTGTGCACAGTTTGCAGCATCTGTTTTGCCAGCGCTCCTTGCCCTTGGGCGGCCAATGCTGCGGCCTCTAAATTCTGCCCCTCCTTGGAATTGGTAGTTGAATTATGGACTTTGATAATTTGTAATGCCTTGTCAATTCTTCCACTCGCCAATAGGGCATGCGAGAGGTTTAGTAGGATTGTAGGATTGCCTGGTTGTGTCTTAGCAGCCTCTCGTAATGACACTATAGAGGAGCGAAATTGAGTTTCGGATTGAGATACGATTTCAGGGTTTTGACTTTGAGTCATCACCAATGCTCGCTGCAATAGTGATAGCCCGTAATTGTTGAAAATACTGGCATCATTTGGTTTAGATGCTGCTAGTTGTTGGAATGATTCCGCAGCACTATTCCAGTCCTCAACACCTATTGAATAGAATGCTTCTGCTAGGATTCCCTCTAAATTAGGGTGCTGGCTTAAATCAACTCCAAGTGCTTTTGCAGGGTGCAATTCTAAGATCAATAGTGATTGGTTATTTACTGGGATTGATTCAAGAGGAGAGTGAAACTCCTGTCCCGTGTTTTGTGAATTTGAATCCGTCTCGGGGTTGAAATGAGATTCGGAATTTATGGCATATATTACTGGTTCATCTGATTCATGAACATATTCAACCACTTGTTCTTTAGCGGAATATATTTGCTCCATGTCAGGAGTCGCTGCATTAATTGTCCACATTTCATTATCATCACTTGCTTCAACTATTTTCGTAGACTCAACTACTACCTCTGGTTCTGGCATGGAAATTTCCACTACTTGTTGCGGCTCTATCGTAGATTCAAAAAGGGGATTTATTTTTTCTTCGACCTTAACTGCAGGCGCAGGTGCAATTATGGGTGCTTTAGGCTGTTCCTGGGACGGTGATGGTGAGGGGGATGGTGATGGTGACGGAGGAATTGAAATTGCTTCTTCGCTGTTAACTACTTCTTCTCGCTCGGCGACAACGCTTGGTAATCTCTCCTCTCCCGCATCTTCAAAGGGGACGCCTTGTGCATTACTACCGATACCAAAAGGAAGGTTGGGCTCATTGGTGTTAGAATCACCGTTGAAGCCAAATGGTAAACTTCCTTGTTGCTTACTTGAATCCGAATCATCAACTACTTGTTGAGGCTCTTCTTTAGATTCTAATTGTTCATTACCATCTAATTGATACCACGATTCGGCAGCTTCGTCAAGCCCTGGAATCTCATTGGGAAGTGGACTATTGTCTTGGTCATCAACGGATAAATCAGTACGAATTTGACTACCGCAAGCAGGACATGCATTGCCGCCTAATGATAGAAGTCCACACACTTTGCACTCAAACACATACTCGCCCTCAAAGCCACGAAGCGGCTAAGGCTATTCAATACGACGGATAATTGAGTTTTTCAAGTCGAACCGCTGCAATTCTTACTCTTCTTCACTTAACTTTTCTCTTATCGCGCTTTTCACATCGTCAATTGTGTCTAAAACTACTTCCTTAAGTTCATCAAAATCATCATCAACTAATGATTCAGAAAATGATTTACCTTTTGAAGTACCTCTTGCAACTTGTAATATTATTCCAATGAGAGAGATTCCTACCAAGACTAGTTTAGCGTATAATGTGAAATCTGCTGATAGGACGTAAACTGCTATCATGTAAACTGAAATAATCATCGTTGTCAAAATCATTACTGGGAAACCCGCTCTGAAAAACTCTTTGAACGAAATTGGATAACCTGCTTCTTCAGAAATACCTGCCGTAACCACATTCGCTGATGCACCGATAAGCGTTCCATTTCCACCTAAGCATGCACCAAATGCTAATGCCCATATTAGTGGTCCTAATTCAATAGAAAGTGAATCCGATATTTGTAGGATAATAGGGATCATTGTTGCTGTATATGGGATGTTATCGATGAAAGCACTGGCAAAGGCAGACACCCACAATATGATCAGTATCGCAGCGGAAAGACGAATAATTCCACCTTCACCATTTGGAAAGAATTGGATTGCTTTCTCGACGTATTCTCCAATGAAGTTTATGACTCCAAGGTATTGAAGTGAATGGACTAGAACGAATAATCCTGCAAAAAATAGTAGAGTTGTCCATTCCACTTTTTCTAATGATTCTTCAATGTCGTGCCTATCAGTAGCCAATAGCATTAGAACCGCACCCAAAAGAGCAATCCAAGAAACTGAAATGTGGATTATTGGGTGTAGGAAGAATCCGACTATTACGGCACCTAAAATAAATCCGCTGGTCTTCAATAATTTTACATCCTTTACACCGTATTTGGATTCCAGTTCTGCAACATCACGCTGGCGTTCCCCTTCAAATTCATCACGGTATAGATATCTAATCAGCATAAATGTTGGAACGATTGTCATCAAAATACCAGGTGCCATTTCAGTGATGAAATCATTGAAGGTAACACCGGAACTAGCGAGGTGTTCGTACCCTTTGCCAGCAATTGCGTCCGGTGATAATCCAGAACCAATCATAATGTTAGGAGGGTCGCCTATCATAGTTGCAGCACCACCAATATTAGAGAATAATACCTCTGAAATCAATATTGGAATTGGTTTCAAATCTAATACTTTGGCCAATTGAATTGTGACTGGAGTTAGTAGCAACATGGTAGTCACATTATCTAGGAATGCTGAAAGAACTGCAGTAACAGAACATAATATTACAACCAAAGTCCAAATAGAACCATTTGATTTCTTATATGCTTCAACAGCAAACCATTCAAATATGCCGGTTTTGGATAATATGCCAACCATTACCATCATTCCGAGTAGAAGACCAATTGTCTCCCAATCTATCATTGTGGTAACTGCACGAAGAGTTAATGTTGGCTCTTCAGTGAAATAATTTAATGCTAGTACTGCAAAAAGGCCGCCTAATGAGGCAGCTAGAGTGCGATGAACTACTTCTGTAATAATTAGCGCATAGACTGCGAACAATATTGCAAGTCCAACCCAAATAGCGGCATTTTCAGAACCAGCCTTTACAGTTAATTCCAAATGTGAATCGGTAAGGTTACCCTGTGCGAATACCTCACTCGCAAACATAAGGCTTCCAACCATGAGCAATAGCATCATTGCCACATTTTGAGCAGGGTGGCGTTTTAGACGCTCACTGAGTGTAATTCCAGCCACCATTATATCACCGTATGAAAATCATCCTTTGACCATTTCCCAAAGAATCCGCCATTATCGCCAAAGAACGCCGACATTTCCTCTCGCCAAGACAATAGTTGAGTTGGTTTCATCGGCGAGAAATTGCCATACCGCTTTGATGTCTTTTTTCTCAAATAGCCCTTTGTTGATTTTAATCTTAACAACATTCTTTTTGTCTAACTGAGAATTGATTTCATCGACCAATAAATCACTGATTCCTGATTTGCCAATTCTAACGCTTGGTTGAAAATCGCGAGATGTCGCTAGGGTATGAATAGACTTTGGAATCTCCTTACTCATCAGGCTCCCTCAACCCATTGCGGTAAGCACCTACTCATCAAGGTGACCGTCAATAACTGAACATTATTGATGACGGTGTGATTTTGGACCACCGCCGGTTCTGCGAATATCTCCACATTCTAAGCAAGTAGTAATTTTCTGTCCTTTAGAAATTCTAACTCGAGTGTTTGAACCATAAAGGCGGGGAGCAGTACATTTCTTACAAATCAACAACTTTGCTTCAGCACTCAAAGGCATTCTATTGCGCCTAGATATTTTGACATAATGTGAAGAGGCTGAACGAACTAGTATTTCGTCACAGTGCTGTGGATGCTGAAGAATAGTGATTAATTTATCCAAACTATATTGCGCACTCATCTTTTTGTCAATTTTGGACTTTGAGCGATTTCGCCCTCTACCCATTTCAAACACCTTCATTCTAAAGCGACAAGAATGTCGCCCGTGATTTCATCGATGGCTCTATCGCCATCTATTGGATGGAAAATCCCTTTTTCAATATACCAATCTGCAAGAGGAGAAGTTTGTTGGTGGTATGTGTCCAGCCTAGATTGTACAGTCTCAGCATTATCGTCTGCACGACGTTTTTCCTGCCAGTTACCACAATCACAGCCTGAGGGCGCAACTGGATTGAATGTATCATGATATACCAGCCCACAACCAGCGCAGGAATATCTTCCACAAATTCTACCAACTATTTTTTCATCCGGCACTTCAATCGCAATCACATGGGTGACTGCGGTGATTTGAGACAATGCTACTGCCTGAGGAATTGTTCGTGGAAACCCATCAAACATCACTCCATTAACTGCATCATCCTCGAGAATTCTATCTTTGATCAAATTGATAATTACTTCATCAGGGACCAGCTTTCCTGCATCCATATATCCTTTAGCTTCAATTCCTGTAGCAGTATTTGCCTTTACTGCAGCCCTAAGCATATCACCCGTTGATACCTGTGGTAATCCCGTTGCTTCCATTATTCGCGCCGCTTGAGTTCCCTTTCCTGCACCAGGGGGTCCGAATAATACAATGCTGCTCATACCAGTAGCCAAAGTGCATTACTCTTTCAACATATTTATTTGATATTGAATAATATGTACTTGAGATTTACCAATACATACTAGCAAATGCAATAATATCGACTAACTTTAGTCATTCATGCCGTTCCGTTCTAGCCATTGATGACCATAGTGCGTCCATTGCTCCATTGTCCATCCAGTAGGCAATCCCTCAGCCGGAACTGGTGGCGCACTAGGCACTGCGGCAGATTGGGTAACTGGTGAAGGCAATTCTGGTAATGTTGGTAGTTCCTTGGCCAAGTTGGCGGGAGGTAGGCCAATTGGTGGTAATCCGGCTGGAGGCTTCCCTGCTGGTATCGCTCCTAACAACTTCATTGCAGATGGTGGAAGGCCTAATGGTGCATCCTTTCTCTCTTTTGGAATAATGATTGATTGGGCCAATGCCGCGGCGATTTCATCAGTTGTCACTTCACCACTTGTTAATTCATTTACTGCATAACCAATATCGGTTGCTTCTTCTCTACGAAGACCAAGATGATCTGGATTGGCATGTGCATCTGGAGCAACTAACTCTTCACCGGAGTCTGTTAATTCACCACTCATCTTCATTTTTCTTGCATAAATTACTGCAACTGTAACTAAAATACCTATTAGTGGCATTGAAATCCACAATGGCAAAATATTGAGCAAGCCGCCATTTCCAGTACCTGCTTGTACGCTTGATTCAATTGCCAATTGTCCAACAACAGTACCTTGCACAGTAATATTCAAAGTAACCAGTGCACGTTTTGAAGTTGCTGCCTCACTAGGAGTAATAGACACTTCAACAGTTACTGATTCACCGATTGCTAAATTATCAATAGTGTTGGGTGAAAAACTTACTGTCCAATCGTCACGAATTAAGCCCTCTTTCTCTTTATCCAATAAGTCAATAGACAAATCCCCACTAATTGGGACATTACCATCATTTCTAACGATGATATTTTGGCTGATTGTTTCTTCTCTTGTCACACCAATAAATGGTCGTATTGAATCATCTTCGACAGAAATGTTAGCAAATACTGATTGCACTACTGCAACATCTATTCTCACCGAATCCTCTACTACGCGTCCAGCATTAGATGCAGAAACTGAAACTAGTAGGTCAAAGGCTGAATTCGTTACTGGTGTATTTGCAGGTGGAATAAAACCTAACCTAATCGTTTTGACTTCTCT
>Ga0206681_10001522_pt1 | contig 10525 bp, 11 predicted proteins | sample M150012015metaG_FD_161048 | JGI IMG/M metagenome (GOLD analysis project Ga0206681, IMG submission 161048) | Ammonia-oxidizing marine archaeal communities from Monterey Bay, California, United States - M1 500m 12015 | ecosystem: Environmental > Aquatic > Marine > Intertidal zone | place: USA...
AGTAAATCTTTCACGTATAAAACACCTTCAACTTGGTCAAAGTTTTCTTTATATATTGGAATGCGAGAAAACCCAGACTCTATAATTTCACTCATAACAGTCTTGAAATCAGTTTCTATGTTTATTGCAGTCACCTCTGTTCTTGGCTGCATGATTTGTTTAACATCTGTTTTCCCGAACTTCACAATTCCTTCTAAGATTTTTTGTGAGTCTTTCGGCACTTCATTTTCGTCAGTTATTTCACGCATTATTGCCAACTGGTCTATGGAAATATTTTCAGTCTTTTTCTTAAATTTTTTATCAATAAAAGATGTTGTAGAAATTAGAAAGGGACTTAACCCAATGTACCAGAAAATTTGACCTAAAGAGTATATAGGATAAGCCATTATTCCAGCAAGTTTAAGCGGATATTTATTGGCATATACTTTAGGAACGACCTCTCCCACTAATAGAATTAGAAATGTAACCCCCACAACAAGAACCACAAATTCCCAAATTTGAGGAGATATCCCAATAAATTCTTTCTCAAAAGAAAACAAAGTAGAAGATAGATAAGAGGAGAGAATAACTATGCTAATGTTGATAAAATTGTTTGCAATAAGTATAGTTGCCAACAGCTTTTTTGGTTTCGCTAACAAATCTTGTATGAGATTGCTAAGTTTTGATTTTGAGTGCTTTAGTTCTTCTTGATCGGCAGGAGATAGCGAAAAATAAGCGACTTCTGCCCCTGAAACAAAAGCAGAGCAGAACAGTAAAGCAGTCATTATGATAAATCCAATAAAGACCACGAACGAATCGGTTGAAAAAATATTAAGAAGTAAAAGGGGAGGAGGTTCGTCCAATTTCTATATTAATTTTAAGTTAAAACGGTAAATCGTCATTTGGAGTTTTATCTTCCAACTTCGGTTTCGATTCAGTTTTTTTAACCTTGGTGACTGCCTCCGCTTGGGGCGGAGTAGTTTCTTGGGCAGCATTGTCATTATCGGCTTTACTTCCTAACATAGTGAACTCATCTACAACTACTTCTGTGATGTATTTGGTGTCGCCGTCTTTTTCGTAAGTTCTAGTTCTCAGCTTACCTTCAACATATATTTGTTGACCTTTTTTAAGGTAAGTCTCTGCTATTTTTGCAAGACCAGGTCTTCGGATTGAGATATTATGCCAATCGGTTGGCATAACAACTTTTTCACCAGTTTCTCTATTTTTGTATGATTCAGTAGTTGCTATAGGAAAACTCGCAACTGAACCACCGTTCTCAAAATGTCTTACATCTGGATCTTTCCCAAGGTTACCAATTAGAATTACTTTATTTACGCTTCCAGCCATTGTATTCGTCTTTATCCTAACAAATGTAGAAAATTAAACCGAAACAGAAGAAATGTGCTGCTCGATATAATTACCGATTAAAATAGGTACTGGATATTTATCTATATCACCGAATGAAATCTTTAGGTAATCACTCTTAAAACCTCCGATAATGATGATTTCGAAGAATCGTGCACGAATAATTTGGTGGCTAAGAACGTGCTTTATTTCTTCATGAATAGTGCCAATTTTGTAGGTTGACTTGTTAAATAGCGTATCCCATTCTGACAATTGAACTAACTTATCAATTACTAACTTTTCTGCAGTCTCAATCAATGGAAACTGAAACAGATTTTCCCATATTCCTTTGCCAGTTCTCTTTTCTAAATATGTGTTGTCACCATGTCTTATGATAAAGTAATTGAAATAGCGGTGTCGTTGTTTTATTTTCTTTTGTTTACGCGGAAGTGTATTAACTGTGGCATTTGAATAAGCAGAACAAGAAGAAACCAACGGGCATTTTCTACATTCAGGACTTTTTGGAACGCATTGCAGTGCCCCAAACTCCATTATTGCTTGATTATGCAATCCTGGTTGTTTTTTATCGAGAACAGCATTGGCCATAGTTTTGAATTTTTTTTTACCTAGGGTGGAGTCTATTGCATTTTCAATGCCAAAATATCTAGAGAGAACCCTATAAACATTACCATCAACTACTGCTTGGTTTTCGTTTAAGCAAAATGAAGAGACAGCAGAAGCGGTATAATCACCAACACCTTTAAGTTTTATTAAACTAGCATATTCTACCGGAAATTTCCCGTCAAACTCAGAAACAATTTGAATAGCCGAATAATGTAAATTCCGTGCCCTAGAATAGTAACCTAGTCCTTGCCATAGTTTTAGAACAGTTTCTTCGTTGGCTTGAGCAAGGTCTTGTATCGTTGGAAAATGTTTGATAAATTTCAGGTAATAATTAAGACCCTGAACTACTTTAGTTTGCTGCAGAATAATTTCAGATAACCAAATTTTGTAAGGGTTTCGAGTATTTCTCCAAGGTAAATCCCTTTTATTGTGGTGATACCAACTAATTATTTCTTTGGAAAAATGCATTTGGTAGTACAAAAACAGCTATTGGTCAAAAATACAAGATTTTACATCAAAAACTATATTTTATGGTTTAAGTTTGTACAATAGTGTCCATAGTACGTTAAATGGCAGCCCTCTGATTTAGAGAGCTTTAAAAATAAAATTATGACAAAGGCAGATATTGTAAGCGAAATTGCGAATCAAACAGGGATTGAAAAAATAGCGGTTCAAGCAACCGTTGAAGCATTTATGGTTTCCGTCAAGAATTCGTTAGAGAAAGGTGAAAATGTTTACTTACGAGGATTTGGAAGTTTCATTAACAAGAAAAGAGCTGAAAAGACGGGCAGAAACATTTCTAAAAATACCACAATCATTATACCTGCACACTATATTCCAGCATTTAAACCTTCTAAAACATTCAGCGAAGAAGTTAAGAAGAGCATAAAAGTTGGGTAACCTTAGTGCGTTTCTCAACTAAAAGTCAGATATTTGCAATTGCATTTTCTATTGCATTAGTAGTTCTTTTATATCTATTACCGAGTAAGGTAGCAAATCCAACTGTTGTCGAAAACAATTCTCAATTAGGGATTAAGGAAGCAGTTGAGTTAGTAAAAAGTGGAAGCGACCCCATGAAAGGGATTCTAAAGCTGCGCGAAATAGCAGAAGAAGATCCTGAGAATGTAGAGGCCCAATTTTATTTAGGTATATTCTCTGTTCAATCTGGGCAGTTAGAAAAAGCTATTACACGACTAACCAAAGTGCTTGAATTAGACCCAGAATATACAGAAGCTTATTTGTATTTGGGTTATTCTTATTCAGGAATAGGTAATATAGAATTAGCGATAGAAAGTTTTGAGGAATTTAAAGCCTCTATCAGTGATGAAAAACGCATTGAAGAGGTTGAAAAACATATTAAAGAATTAAAAATTAATTAGTTATGCCAAGCGGTAAAAAAAGAAAGAGACATAAGATGTCAACGCATAAACGTAAGAAACGTTTAAGAAAAAACAGACATAAGAAGAAGAAGTGATTCTTGTCTGATTCCTAATTAAATTAGGTTATTATATTATTAGTTGCTCGAAAGGGCTCCTCCATTTTATTAATTGACTATTAAACCTCGAATTTTGAGGGTTAGTCGGTTATATACATATTTTATGGATAATGAATTAGTTATTAGCGCAACTTCCGAGGAGGAAGTAAGAATAGCGCTGTTAGGAGATGATAGACTTATCGAACTCCACAAAGAAAACCCCGAGTCTAACGAGTTTTCAGTAGGTGATGTTTACCTCGGGAAGGTTAGAAAATTGGCAGTTGGCTTAAATGCAGCTTTTGTTCATGTTGGACATGAGAAAGATGGTTTCCTACATTATTTTGACCTAGGGCCTCAGTTTTTAACGCACAACAATTACACAAAGCGTTGCATTGAAGGCAAGCAGAATACTGCTGCGTTAGCTGCTTTCCGAAGAGAAAAGGACATTGATAAAAACGGCAAAGTTGACGATGTTTTAAAGCAAGGGTACGATATACTGGTTCAGGTATCGAAAGAACCAATCTCAACAAAAGGTCCTCGTCTTACAACTGAAATTACATTGGCAGGAAGGTACTTGGTTCTTGTTCCTTTTTCTGATAGAATATCGATGTCAAAAAATATCAGAAAAAATGGGGAAAAGGAAAGGCTGAAAAGATTACTAGAAAGTATTGTGCCTAAAGGGTTTGGTGTAATTGTTAGAACGGTTGCAGAAGATAAGAAGGTCGCACAGCTTGATGCAGACCTTAAAGAATTAGTAAAACGCTGGAGAAAAATTCATAAGAATTTGCATGACGCAAAGCCAGCAAAAAGAGTTCTTGGTGAGTTAAATAGATCGTCAGCGATTTTACGTGATGTAATGAGCGAATCGTTTAGTAGCATCAAAGTCGATAATGCGGAAATGGCAGAAGAACTTAAAGATTACATTAAAATAATTTCTCCAGATAAAGAGAACATTGTTAAGTTTTACAAAGGAAAAGCGCCTTTGTTCGAAAGTGCAGGAATCGAAAAGCAGATTAAACAATCGTTTGGTCGCCATGTAACCATGAAAAGTGGGGCATATTTGGTAATTGAACACACTGAGGCGCTTCATGTTGTAGATGTAAACAGTGGTAATACTGCTAAGTCTAAAGACAATCAAGAGACTAACGCCTTGCGCGTTAACCTTGAGTCAGCAGAAGAAATGGGTCGTCAGATGCGTTTGCGAGATATGGGTGGAATTATTGTCATTGATTTCATTGATTTACAAAAGGCGGAAAATCGTAAACTTCTTCACAATAAAATGCGAGAGGCAATGGCAGGCGACAAAGCCAAGCACCAGGTTTTAGCGCCAAGTAAGTTTGGTTTGGTGCAAATTACTAGGCAAAGGGTCCGACCACAAATGACCATCAAAACATCAGAGGTTTGCCCGAGTTGTAAAGGTACTGGTGAAGTTCAGGCAAGTGTTTTGATTATAGAAGAAATGGAGAGAAGCATGACTGCGATTATGGAAAAGTATCCTGATGAATCTATTTCTCTTGAGGTGCACCCATTCTTAGAAGCGTATTTGAAGAAAGGTTATCCTTCGGTAAATATGAAGTGGTTGGTTAAATTCAAAAAGAGATATAAGATTAAAGCGGCAACGTCATCTACTTTCTTGGAGTATCATTTCTACGATCACGATAGAAACGAGCTTAAATTGTAAGTTAGATTTCTTTTATTTGTCCTAATGGGACAAAAATTTACTCCTCACCAAGCATTGGTTAAAGCACAGAAATATTGTGCTTATCAGGAGCGGTGCCATTCAGAAGTTCGCAATAAATTATACGCGTGGGGGCTCTACCAATCAGCCGTAGAAGAAACAATAGTTTCACTTATTCAAGATGATTTTATAAACGAGGAACGCTTTGCTAAGGCTTATGCAAGAGGTAAATTTCGTATTAAAAAATGGGGGAGAATCAAGATTTTGGCGGAGCTCAATAAAAGAAAAATTAGTGAGTACTGTAAGAAGAAGGGGCTAGACCAAATTGACGAGGGGGAGTATTTAGTAACCCTTGCTGATGTGCTAGAAAGACGTGAGCGTCAAGAAAAGGAAACAAATCCATTTCGTAGAAAGCAGAAATTGGCAACCTATTTGAATTCTAGAGGCTTCGAGTCGGATTTGGTTTGGGAGTTGTTGAACGGGGATTAACAATAGTTCTAGAGGCTAAGATTTTACCATGGGGGGGAGAGAATAATTAATTGTAGAAGCTGGGTATTCTTTCATTAAATGATTCATCCATTCATTTTTTCACTTAGCTTAGCGGCGCAAACAATTCATTAATTATGATTACATCAGAACACATTAAAGATGTAGCTGGGCGCCTGGAAGCGTTAAGGGGGTATCTTTGACATCGACCTGAAGAAAGTCGAAATAGAAGAAGAAGAGTTAAAAACTCAAGATCCTGAATTTTGGAACGACCCAAAACAAGCAGAACAGGTTCTTAAAAAGCTCAAACAGAAAAAAGTTTGGACAGAAACTTACGATACTCTTTCAAGCTCGTTAGAAGATTTAGACGTATTAATCGAGTTCAACAAAGAGGGTGAAGCTTCTAACGAAGAAGTCGATGCCCAGTATTTCAAAATAGTAGAGCTTCTTGATGATTTAGAATTCAAGAACATGTTGTCTGGTGAAGAAGATAACATGACTGCTGTGCTCGAAATTAACTCTGGTGCTGGAGGTACAGAAAGTTGCGATTGGGCAGAGATGCTTATGCGTATGTATATCATGTGGGCAGAAAAGCAAGGGTTTAAAATCCGTGAGCTAGATTACAACAAAGGCGATGCTGCAGGCATAAAGTCAGTCACCTTAGAGATTGAAGGCGAATTTGCCTATGGTTATTTAAAAGGTGAAAATGGAGTACATCGGTTAGTTCGAATATCTCCGTTCGATTCTAATGCTAAACGCCACACTTCATTTGCTTCAGTTTTTGTGTACCCGTTAGTCGATGACAATATTGACATTGATATAAATCCTGCAGATATTTCTTGGGACACTTTTCGTGCAGGGGGTGCTGGCGGTCAAGGCGTTAATAAAATTGAAACAGCGGTTAGATTAAAGCATGGTCCATCAGGGTTTATTATCGAGAACTCCGAAACTCGATCTCAATTAGAAAATAAAGAGAAAGCGATGAAGTTGCTAAAATCTAAGCTCTACGAACAAGAAATGCGAAAGAGAGACGCGGAACGATCTGAAATAGAAGGAAACAAAATGGCAATAGAGTGGGGTTCTCAAATTAGAAATTATGTTTTTCATCCTTATAAACTGGTGAAAGATGTGCGAACTGGTCAGGAGACATCTAATGTGCAAGGTGTAATGGACGGCGAGATTGATGAATTCATCAAAGCATTTTTGATGATGTATGGAAAAGGTGGGGTAGCTAAGACTGGTTAAGGAGAAACAGAAAAATTACAATTGATGAAATAAAGCAAGAAAGGTCATGACCTACAATTTGTAATATTATCAAAAACTTGAATAAAATGAAAATATATCATAATCCCCGTTGCTCCAAGAGCAGACAAACACTTAAAATCCTTATAGATAATGGTATAGAACCAGAAATATTAGAATATCTTATAGATGTTCCTACAATAACAGAGTTAAAAACGGTGTTAAAAAAACTGGGGTTAGCACCGAATCAAATTCTGAGGAAAGGAGAAGCTATTTTCAAAGAAAAGTATAAAGGACAAGATTTATCGGATGATCAATGGTTAGCGGCCATGGTCGAAAACCCAAAATTAATAGAGCGACCAATCGTAATAAAAGGGAATAAAGCAATCTTGGGAAGACCACCCGAAAAGGTGTTGGAACTAATCTAAAGTTATTTCCAGATAGCTAGTTTCTCAGCTAACGGAGGGTTTACTTTATCCAATATCAAAAGTGTAGCCGCATAGGGAAGAAAAGAAATTAAGAATATTAATAGCCAAAACGCCATTCCAATAACTCCGAAAAAAATAAAAATACCAATAGTTTGCATACTGTTTTTAATTTGCTGCTAAAATAGCACTATTTTATAAACTGAAAACAGCTTTTAAACTTAAATTTGTCGAATAAATCGATTATGATGGAATACAGAATAGAGAAAGACACAATGGGTGAGGTAAATGTGCCCGCCGATAAATATTGGGGTGCGCAAACTGAACGCTCAAGAAATAATTTTAAAATAGGTGTAGAGGCAAGTATGCCTTTAGAGGTTGTATACGGCTTCGCTTATTTAAAAAAATCAGCTGCTCACGCGAATTGTGATTTGGGGGTTTTGTCTGCCGAAAAAAAAGATCAAATTTCTGAAGTTTGTGACGAGATTCTTGCTGGAAAGCATAACGATCAGTTTCCATTGGTAATATGGCAAACAGGTTCAGGAACACAAAGTAACATGAATTGCAACGAAGTAATTGCTAATCGCGCGCACGTTATTGCTGGTCATAAGATGGGAGAAGGCGAAAAAACGCTGAGCCCAAACGATGATGTAAATAAATCGCAATCATCTAACGACACATTTCCAACAGGAATGCACATTGCATGCTACAAAATGGTAGTTGAAACAACTATTCCTGGTGTAAAGAAATTGAGAGATACATTTAAGAAGAAGTCAGAAGAGTTTAAAGATGTTGTTAAAATTGGTAGAACGCATTTAATGGATGCGACTCCTTTAACTGTTGGACAAGAGTTTTCAGGTTACGTTTCTCAATTGAACCACGGCATAAAGGCATTGGAAAATACGTTAGACCATATGTCGGAATTGGCATTAGGCGGAACGGCTGTTGGTACAGGTTTAAATACTCCAGCAGGTTATGACGTTCTAGTTGCAAAAAAGATAGCTGAATTTACGGGCTTACCATTTATAACCGCTGAAAACAAGTTTGAAGCCCTTGCAGCACACGATGCAATTGTTGAAACACACGGTGCTTTGAAGCAGATGGCGGTGTCTTTAAATAAAATTGCAAACGATATTCGAATGATGGCATCAGGCCCACGTTCAGGAATTGGTGAGTTGATTATTCCTGCAAATGAGCCAGGTTCGTCAATCATGCCAGGAAAAGTAAATCCAACACAGTGTGAAGCACTAACGATGGTTTGTGCCCAGGTAATGGGTAATGATGTTGCCGTTACAGTAGGAGGAACACAAGGACATTATGAATTGAATGTATTTAAACCAATGATGGCGGCTAACCTATTGCAAAGTGCCAGACTAATTGGTGATGCATGTATGTCTTTCGAAGAACATTGTGCTGCTGGAATAGAACCTAATCATACAAGAATTCAAGAATTATTGAACAGCTCGTTAATGTTAGTTACTGCACTAAATACCAAAATTGGATATTACAAAGCTGCTGAAATTGCAAATACTGCTCACGCAAACGGAACCACTTTAAAGGAAGAAGCAATTCGTTTAGGTTACGTTCCTGAGGAAAAGTATGACGAGTGGGTAGACCCTACAAAGATGATTGGGAGTTTGGATTAGTTACTTAGTCGTACTGAGACTATCTTTTTTGTGTTCATTAACACACTGTAAGAATACCGAAGATTTCCATATAGAATCTATTAGTGTATCCTTCATAAAAGCTACTTTTTAGCCTTTATTTTGCTCACAAACTGCTTAATTTTTTGTTCATCTTCCTTTTTACAAACAAGAAGAGTGTTATTACTTTCAACTACGATATAGTTATCTAAGCCCTGTAAAACAACAAGCTTTTCTTTCGGTACGTTCACAATGCAATCTTTTGAATCATATATGTGTACTTCATTACCAATAACTCCATTTCCCTTACTGTCATGATCTAGATGAGTATAAAGAGAACCCCAAGTTCCAAGGTCTGACCATCCGAAATCACTTAATACAACATAAACATTATCAGCACCTTCCATAATGCCATAATCAATTGAAACGTTTTTACAGGCAGGATAAATCCGATTTATAAATGCTTGTTCTTCGGAAGTATTGTATGTTCCAATACCTTCTTTAAACAGCGAATCAACTTCAGGAAGTAACAGTTTAAACGCTTTGTTAATGCTTTTAACGTTCCAAATAAATATTCCAGAATTCCAGTAAAAATCTCCGCTATCTACAAACTGTTGAGCAATTTCTAAAGTGGGTTTTTCAGTAAACGTTTTTACTCTTCTAACATGATCACCAACCTCTGTAGATTCTTCTGTAAACTGGATGTAACCATAACCAGTATCTGGTCTCGAAGGTTTTATACCTAGTGTTACCAGACAATCGTTATAATCGGATTGTTCAATTGCAGCATTAATAATTTTATCAAATTCGGGTTGGTCAAGAACTAAGTGGTCTGATGGAGCAACGACAATGTTGGAATTCGGGTTTTTAGCAGCTATTTTGTGATTTGCATATGCAATACATGGAGCTGTATTTCGCATCACAGGTTCACAAACAACTTGCTCTTCACTAAGCTGGGGAAGCTGTTCAAGAACAATCGATTTGTATTGCTCGTTGGTGACAATGAGAATATTCTCAACAGGACAAATGTTTTTAAAACGGTCAACAGTTTGTTGAATAAGTGTTTTTCCTGTCCCTAAAATATCTAGGAATTGCTTGGGCATTTCTGCGCGACTCATTGGCCAAAACCTGCTGCCGATGCCTCCAGCCATTATGACTGCGTAATTGTTTTTCATTTTAAGTAAGTCTATCCAAAGAAGCTCTCAAATTTCCAAAGAATCCCGGGATGTCTTCTATTTTTACAGTACCCACTGAAAGGCGATACCAGGACGATTTTTTTGAAGCACCAAAAGCATAGAACGGTACAAGTGCAATTTTAGCATCGTTCAATAAATACTTGGTTACCGCCTCGGCCGTAGTCAATTTCGTTCCATCTGGAGTAGTACTTCCTTGAATACTAATTTTTACAGTTAGGTACATTGCTGCTTGAGGGGCGATGGCACTAACCCTATATCCTTGTGACTTTAGATTAGCGAATCCATCGTAAAACGTCACTAATCGTTGGTTTATTTTCGATTTAATATCAACTAAATAATTGTCTACAGCATGATCGTTCATTAAATAATTAGCACATGCAATTTGTTCTGCTTTTGGAGACCATGCGCCAAGGTGGCTGCAAATAGAACGCATT
>Ga0206681_10001523_pt1 | contig 10522 bp, 12 predicted proteins | sample M150012015metaG_FD_161048 | JGI IMG/M metagenome (GOLD analysis project Ga0206681, IMG submission 161048) | Ammonia-oxidizing marine archaeal communities from Monterey Bay, California, United States - M1 500m 12015 | ecosystem: Environmental > Aquatic > Marine > Intertidal zone | place: USA...
TTTAGTGGATTTTAGTCGTGACTAAGGCTATTATTTTAACCGTTTTACTTGCTGGTCTTATTGTTATTGGTACAAGTGCTCCTGCATTTGGTGCACAATTAGATACTACATTAAATCCAAATAATGCTGAATCTCCATTTAAGATGAGTTATCTCAAAACTGTTTTTGTTGAATATCCAAATGGTGGTGATTTGTTTGATGCATTAGGTGGAACTGAATGGCATGTATCTGGAATGGCTGATGCAACAAATCCTGGAGTTCAACAACTAATGAGTAAACTAAATGCTGGTATTCAATCCGATGGAAGTCAAGCAAAAATTTCAGACTTGGATGTAACTTATGAATTTCAACTTAAAGGAAGAAATATTCAAACATCTATTGACTATCGTGTAATTTTAGAGGGAACTATAACTAATTATATTATTACTGAAGACTCTCAAAAGAAATTAGTTGATTTGGGATGGAGAGGATTAAGCACTACATCTTCAATTAAAATCGATGGCATGGAAATTAATATTCCTCTTGGAGTTCTCGCAACTGAGGAACCTATACTTTATCGAACATTTTTAGGTACTGAAGCTGAAGATGTTTTGAATAAAGAATTAATCAATGCTGATTTTATTTTAGAACAACCATTAACTAATTGGCATTTCTTATTTGATCCAACTGGAATTAATGCAGATGCAAATACATTTGGATTAGATGAGTCAATTCAAGGCTTTGTTGTATCTAGTTGGACTATGGGTGAAAGTAGTATTCGAGAAGGTAGACAAGTTGAACGTGTCTTTGAAGCTGAAGTAATGGCAGATGAAACTTACATTGTAAGAAGTGTTCAATCTTCTGATACAGCAAACTTGTCTTCAATTGGATTTGGTGCTTTAGATGTTTTAGATGGTGTTGAAATTATTGGTGTTACTCCTACTCCTCCTGAGGATTATATGACAACATCGACTGGTGGTTTTCCAATTATGATTATTTATGGAATGGCTGGAATGGCAGCTATTGGAGGTATTGGATTTTTCATTTTTAGTAGTAGAGCAATGAAGAAAACAGCAACTGGACAACAAGGAATTGATCCTAGTAATCTTGTTGGATATCAAACAAGTGAATCTTCTGGTGGATATCAAACCAATAGAGGTGAGGCACAATTGAAAACTGATACTGATTATGCAACAACAAGAAGTGTTTATGAGGGTGAAGCAGAAACTACTCCACAAGAAACTGTTCCTGAACAAACTCTGCCATCTAGTGGTGAAGAGGCTGCATGCGGATGTGCTGCATCTGCAGAAATTGGTTCTGAATGTGATTGTGAAATGCAAAGTTCATGCTTATGTGATGCAACTTGTCGTTGTAATGCAGATATTTGTAAAGAACAAGTTAGTGAAATGAGTTAAGATTTTAAAAAATCTATAATCTAATTTTAAAATAAAAACATGTGTGCTGGGAGTAACCCTCCTTCTGTTTTCACGATATTTCGCTTTGCAGCCTACCTGAACCTGGTACAGGATCCTAGGGTTCTGTTTGGCTTTGCTCCATGTGGGTCGTCTGTTTCATTCCTTTTATGGAAACCTCAGGTTTTCACCATCACTGTGCGCCATATTGGATTCTTTTCTGCTCCGTTGCCAATCATCTCTGATTATCTATCTCCAGATCACATTTCCTGTATGGAGGGAGGAGTTTCCTCTGCCGTAGCAGCGTGTCGTGCTCCAGCTCACATGTTATTTGCTATTTTTTAATATGATTTGAATATTACGTTGTAGGTTTTGTGCCTATGATGAATAATGTTCCAAATTCTTTCTTCCATTTTTCATTACCTTTCAAATCTTTGATTTGTTTTGTTTTTGTTATGAAACCTGCATTTTTAAAAAATTCTTTCCATTCTTTTTTTGAATGCAAATGCATTTGAATTTTCATTATACTTGCCCATTTTGTTGTGGCTTTATTATCTGTGTAAAAATCTGTACCGCAGAAGAATTGTCCTCCTGGTTTTAGTAATTTGTAAATTTTCTTAATTGCTTTTTCCATTGAATCTGCATAATATATTGACTCCATAGCAAAAACAAAATCATATTTTCCTGTGTATTTCCATGATTCTATATCTGTACACACAAAATTTTCTTTATCATTTTTTATTTTTTTATTTGCTTGCATGATCATTTTTTTGCTTTTATCAATCCCTGTTGCTTTTTTACATGTTGGTATATCTGATACATATCTTATGACCCATCCATTTCCACACCCTACATCTAAAAATGAAAAAGGTTTGTTAAATGAAATTTTTCTCAGAAATTTTAAAACATTTACTCCGTGTCCTTTTTCCATCGATTCTGCTTTTCCATTTATTGCCCAATCATCAAATTTTTTACTTACATCATCCATGATTAACTTAATTTTTTTATTCAATTATAATCTTCTTAACACTGATCATTGATTCGAATAAATTCTACGTGCTCCTTATAACTAATTTTAAATAAATTATTTTGAAAAGAAATTGCCTGACGAATCTTGTAGAAATTGTGGTGGATGTCTTATTGAAGCAACAAATTGTTTACATTGCTTCAAATTTACATCTATGATTTGTAAAACATGTTCTACATTGACTTGTGAGCAGTTTCATTCATTATGTATGCCCAAATCGACCAACCAGACCGTATCTGTGCCTAGAATTGTGCCTGGCTTCTGCATTCATGCAGTTGCTATGGCATAATTTTTTTAAATTATTTGATAATTTTTACTGGTAAATTATTTTCCTTTAACTAAATTGAAAAGTTGTCTAACTGCTAATTTTGGATGACTGACTGCTAATTTGAGCATATTTGATAATCCAAAATCTGCCTTTATGAAATCCAAAAATTCTTCAGTTTTTAATTCCTTGATTATGTCTAGTTCTTTATCCCACTCTTTATCTGATAATCCAATCCACCTATCCTGAACTTTTCCTGCAGAATTAATTTTTGACTCGATTGCATTTCTCCAGTTTTCCTCATATGGATATAATGCATCTGCATCTGTTTTTTTATTTTTTATTGCATCGGATGCAACTTTACCTGCAACTCTGCCAAATTTTATTGCATATCTAATTCCTTCTAAAACTAATGGATTTGCTTGTCCTGCAGAATCCCCTACTAAAATTAAATTATTAAAAACTGTTTTTCTTGATAAACCATCGTTTGGAATTAAACCGTAGTGGAATTCTATTGGTGTTATTTTTCCTAATTTTTTTATTGGTCCTAATTGCTTTTCTATTATTTCTTTAAGCCTTTGAGTTGGGTCTATGTCTGATTCTGGTTTACCTACTCCTACTCCAATTCTTATAATGTTATTTCCTAATGGAAATATCCATGCATAACCTGCAGGAGTATATTCTTGTCCTACCATTAACCACCATGTATCTGGATCAACATTTTCTACTTTTGCCTCATATTCTGCCCCTGCTCCAAATCTTTTCCACTGTGTAACAAAACCCATTGCCTTTGAAATTACAGAAGTAAATCCTGTGGCATCAATAATTACTTTGGAATGAAATATTATTTTCCCATTTGGTCCTGTGCCACTTACTCCTACAATATCATTATTTTCATTTTTAATTACTTCATTGATATTGATTTTTACAAAAATATCTGCCCCTGCTTTTTCAGCTTCATGTGCTAACCATCGATATGTTTTTCTTACATCTAATACTGCAGCAGTTGCAATTGAATCACTAATGGTCACTTCATTATTTGGTGAAACAAATGAAAAATTCTTAATTGGATTATAACAATTATCTGGAATTCCAAATTCCTTAATGCTTTCAATCCATGTAACGCCACTTGTTCTTACTGTTTCTGCGATTGAATTTTCTTTTTCAAGTAATGCGACTTTTATTCCACTTTTTGCAGCAGTAAATGCTGTTGATGATCCAGCTGGACCTCCACCTACAACAACTAAGTCATAATCATACTCTTCAGTCAATCCAATTCAATGATAATTCTCTAGAATATAATTTTGAGGATAGTTCCAAATTTTATTTTTTTAGTACTGGTTCGCCTGTTGTATCGTTTTCTCTTTCTACATCAAAAGTTTCCATATGTGCTAGATCTCTGTGCATATAGCTATGTGTTTCACCTTTTGTTTTTCTACAAAATTTTGAATGAACTGTTTTTTCAATTTCTAGGGTTGTTTCATTTTCATGAAATAGACGTTTTCCACAGTCTTCACATCTAAATTCAGGCATAAATTCTGTCTATCTTAAATCTATTTACATGTTTCATAATTATTCTGTAGGTAATTTGTTGGATTTATTCCTATAATCCTAAACTTTAGATGTTTCAAAATATATTATAATTTATGTCCGAATTTGATCTTGCTTCTTTTGCTATGTGGAGTGCCATTACTGGAATTGCAATGATTGTAGTTGGATTTTCTTATCGTAGATATCTAAAAAGAAACATTTAGTTTTTCAATCTTAAAGAATATTATTATTTATTGATTTTTTTAATGTATTCTATAATCCCTGTATAGTCTAAATCCCCTAATCCTTCATTTATTGCATTTTTATAAATCTCTTCAGCTTTACTTATCATTGGTAATTCTATTCCTAAATCTTTAGCAGCATTTGTCATAGTTGTAATATCTTTTTTTAAATTTGCTAATGTGAAGGTTGCATCATAATTTCCTTCTATCATTTTAAATGCTTTATTTTGACTCATTCCTGTTTTGAAATATGTTGAATTTAGAACTTCTAAAAAGATTTTTGGATCTACATTTGCTTTTTTAAGTAATGTTATGCCTTCTGATAGTGATAAGGCTAACATTGTAATTTGTAAATTCATTGCTAGTTTGATTGAATTTGCTATGCCTTGTTCTCCTAGAAAAAATACTTTATTTGCAATTTTTTCAAATATGGTTTTACATTGATCAAAACTATCTTTTGGTCCTGATGCCATCATTACTAATTTGCCCATAATTGCAACATTTGGTCCTCCCATGACTGGAATTTCTAATTTTTGAATGTGATTTTGTTGAAATTGATTTGCAATATTTTTTGATTCAATTGAGTCAATTGTACTCATATCTGCAACAATTAATTTTTCATTTTTACTTTCAATAATTCCATTTTCTCCAAATGCTACTTCTCTTACCGCTGTTGAATCTTTTACTATGATGATTATTAATTCTGCATTTTCCGCTACTGTTTTTGGTGAATCCATTACCTTTGCACCTTTTTTTTCAACTTCAATTGTTTTTTCTTTTGTCCTATTGTAAACTGCAACATCGTATCCAGAATTTAGTAAATTTAGTACCACTGCTTCTCCTAGCATTCCAATTCCTATGATCCCTATTTTCATCGAATCATCTCCAAATTATTGTTAAAATCAATGACGTTCTTCATCTTGTATTTCCCATTGACCATTTCCAAATCGTGAAACTGCAAACTCCAATTGACCTATGGTTTTATCACCTTTTTTGACTTTGGCAAAATCCAATTTTTTCATTTTAAAGATTTTATCTTTTGGTTTATACCCCCCTTCAATTACTTTGATTTTGAATTTTTTACTTGCTTTGATGATCATTTTTCTTGCAATTTGTACATCTCCCATCCATGAAAACATTTCAAAGTCTCCAAAATTTTTTGTTGAAATCTCATAATCATATAATCTTGCTTCTAGTTTGTTATTTTGTTTTTTAGATTGTTCATTTAACCACCCTACTATTTCTTTTCCGTGTCCTTTTTGAACCCCAAATGTTTCTGAATTACCCATCTCATTTCATTTGTGATTTTAATACATAAAATCATTTTCAAATTACTGTTAGACTAAAATATTCGTCAATTTTTAGAATTTTATGCTCACAATTGATTGTAAGGATGTTTCATCTGTTCAAAATGAATTATTAGTTTATGTTGCAGATAAGGTTGAAGCCATTCCTACATTAAAACATCATCAATTTACTCTATCTACTTTGGATGATGATGATATTTTAGATGTTGAATTAGTAATATCTGCAATAAAGGAATACTTTGATTCTATTAATCAAGGTTCAAATTTTGCTGTAATTTCCAATAATGAGTTCATCAACATTACTTCTGTAAATGGTAAAGTTCTTCAAAATGAATCTAAACCACAAGAAGGGAATATGTTTTCCTGTACTCATTGTGGATTCATAACACAATATCAAGTTGAATTAAATGTCCATATGAGAATACATTATCTCTAATTTTTTATTGATTTTCAACATGATCTTTATATGTAATTATTCTAATAATTAACTGTGAAAAAATTTTCAGATTCTAATAACGCAAAAATTTATTGTGAAAAATGTGATTTAATTTTAAACTCTCGTGAAAAATTTTTAAAACATCTTGACACTCATTCATCTACAATTCCGTGTGATGTGTGCCCAATTGATACGATAATTGGTAAATTTGTAAATATGTTTAGAAGAAAATCTTCTCATAATCTGGAATAGGTTTTTTTAACTCATTTTCATTGTTTTAATTTATGAATAAAAAAGGTGGAATCCTTGGCATAATTGTAATTTCCATAATTATTGTAATTGTGGCATCTATGTCTTCATCTAATAATGAAACATTTGATGTTGACATGACAAGAACTCATGGAAGTATTTCTACTGCTTTGGGTTCTCCAATTTTAGGTGATCCTTTAGCTCCGATTACTATTGTTGAATTTGGTGATTATCAATGTCATCAATGCTACAATTGGTTTCATAATACCAAGCCTATGATCATGCGTGACTATATTGAAACTGGAAAAGCAAATTTAGTTTTTGTTGATTTTGCATTTTTAGGTAAGGATTCACCAAAAGCAGCTCAGGCAACTTATTGCGCAGATGATCAAAATATGTATTGGGAATATCATAATTCACTTTATAATTCACAAGAATCTAAAATAGATAGTGGATGGGCAAGTTCTGAACGATTGAAAGCTTTTGCGTTTAATTTGAATCTTGATATGGAATTATTTAATGAATGTATTGATTCTGAAAAATATTCTAAACGTATACAGTATAATTCTCAGCAAGCAAGAGATAATGGTGTTAGAGGTACCCCTGGATTTTTTATAGTTGGTTCTGATTACGATCAACAGCAAATTGGTGGGGCACAACCCTTTTCTGTATTCAAGAGAATTTTGGATTCTATGATCTAAATGATAGAAATTTTTAAAGTTATTTTTTCTAATTTTAAATTTCTTGCATTGTCTGTAATAATTTTTTCATCTATGATGGTACTTTTGTTACTTATTTCTGAATTTATTTTCTTAGAACCTTATTTTGTAACTCATATTCCTTCTGGAAGTGAATTGGGATTTATTTTAATAATAACACTTTCTGCATTATCTGCATTAGTTATTCCTATGAATCTATTTAGAATAACTAATCTTAAAAACTCAAAACAAAAAATGAGTGGGAGTATTTTTGGTTCCATTGTAGGTTCTGTAGCAGGTGCATGTAGCTGTGGTCCTATTGGGTTTGCTGTGATCTCTACTTTTGGTTCTGTTGGAGCTACTGCTACTGCCTTTCTAACAAATTATGAAATTCCAATTAGGGTGGTTGCTATCGCTATACTTGTAATTACTTATTTTACAACGATTAAATCACTCAAAACTGAATGTAAAGTTCACTTTTAGTTTTGGTGGATTAGAAATCACCTATTAGACAAATTTTTGTAACCTTGGAATGTATGACCTAGTTCATCACATTGATTAATGTGACAATAATGTATGTTCCAATACGACCAAGCAGGAGAGATCCTGATGTTGAAGATATAGAAGATTCAGAAGACTGATCTTCTATTCATCTTTTATCTTTAAATTATTGATCTTAAATTTTAAAGTTCAGATATTTATTTACCATTTTTAAATTAAACTATATGCAAAATTGGAATCTTTTCTTTGGAATTTTCATAATTTCTAGCCCAATTCTTTTTGCAATGATCGCATTTCCTGATTCAATTGCTTGGAGTTGGAATGAAGGTCGAGGTGGTTACTTTTTTGCATTAGTTTTTGTAGTTGCTGAATTAATTGGTTTGAAAATTGTTATTTCTAAAAAACGATTATTTTCTGTAATTCCTATTGCATTATTGACAATTTCCTATTTAATTTCATTAGAATATGGTTTAAGAGAATTTCTTATTGAATCTGCGACACACTTTGATGTTCAATTAATTTATTCTTGGACTTGGATGTGGGATTTTGTTGTCATGGCAATTTTCATTGTTGTTGGTTTAACTATTTTCTTTGGAAAACGATGGATTAGAATTGCTCCTGCTGGCCCAATCTTTCTTAGTGGAACTGCAATAATTCTTTCATTAGATGCCTTTTTCCCATATGATACACTTGGCCCATTACAATATGTTGTTCCTTATTTTGTTCAAGCTAATGTTTGGATAGTTACTTTCCTTGATCTAGGAACTGCTATAGCTCGTGATAATATAATGTTCTTACGTGGTGATCATGGTTCAATGGCGCTTCAAGTTTTTTGGCCTTCTGCTGGAGTTCACAGCATCATAATTTTCTCATTAGTAATTGGGGCATTCATGTTAAAAATGAATATTCCAAGAAATCGTAAAATTATTTATTTTATTTTGGGTATTGTTGGAACAATAGGTGTTAATTTAATTCGTATTTTTTCACTATCGTGGTACGCTCTCAAGGTTACTACTGATCCAGTTGCATGGGAAGAATATCATAAAATTGCAGGTGAAATAATGTTTTTGCCATGGCTATTTGCTTTTATTTTGGTTGTGATAGTCATAGAATCTAGACGTCTCAAAAAATCAGAATCTGGTAATCTAAAAAATTAAGTTTTTTCATTTAAAAATAATTTGTAATGTCACTTTGGCCTTTAATTTCTGTAAGATCTGCTACTTTTACTCCTAATCTTCTAATCGTCATTGTCTGATTATCTAATGCCTCTAGTAGTAATTGCTCTGCATTTTTTTCTAATTCCTCTAGATTATTTGTTGAATTTCTTAATATTTTTGATTTTGATTTGTTTGTTAAATCTGATTGTACAAAATGTATCCCTATTGATTTAAACATTTTATTATTTTTCATAATTACATCATGTACCTGTTTGCATAATCCTTGCAAATTTTCTAATAGAAATTCGTGATCTTTTGAATCCTTTTTCAAAGTTGTTATTTTACTATATTGTATGCTTTCTTCTTTTTCTTTTACTGGATCATCATTTATTCCTCTGATGGCATTATACATGTAAGTTCCATTTTTTCTTCCAAATTCTTTGTTTAACGTAAATACATCTATTTTTTTTAAATCTTCAATTGTTTCTAAATTCATTTCTTTAAATCTTTGTTCTGTTTTTTCCCCAATTCCTGGTATGACCCTAATGTTCAGTGGTTTTAAAAATTGTTCAATTTTATTTGGTTCAATAATCGTTAAACCATCTGGTTTTTGATAATCTGAAGCTATTTTTGAAATTAATTTATTTGAAGAAACTCCTATTGAACAACTTAATTTTATTTTTGCTCTTATTCTATTTTTTATTTGTTGAGCAAGATGACTTGCTTTCTCATAATTTTCTTCTACTCTTTTTGTAACATCCAAATAAGCTTCATCTCTTCCAACATATTCAAAAATATCTGCATTTTCTTTCATTATTTCCATTGCCTTTTCAGTCATTTTAGAATAATACTCAAAATCTACTGGTAGAAACACTGCATCATTTCTTTGCTCAAGTCTTTTTTTTGCAAATGAAATTGGTATGCCTGATTTTACTCCGTATTTTCTAGCTGTATAATTTGCAGTTGCAATGGCACCGCTACCTGCACCTCTATCTGAGAATACACAAACACATACTGGTTTTGTTTTTAATTCTGGTTTTCTAACTTCCTCACATTGGGCATAAAAATAATCAAAATCTATGTGGAAAACTACTCTTCCCAATACTGATCTCTGTTTATCTGATTATTATTGTATTTTGTATATTTCTAAATTTATTTTGATTTTCTTTATTAACTACTGTGCTGATTTTAAAAATTAAAATTATTTTCATTAAAAATGAATTATGGTCGAAAAATTATTTTTTTGCAATAACTATGTCTACTTTATAGTTTAGACTTGCTCTGTCATAAAGTTTCAAATTCCATGGTATGAATGAGGGCTTTTCTGTTTCTTTATTTATTTTAAATTTTAATTCTCTTAAATTTTTACGTAATAGTAATTCATTGATAGGATGTTTTACTGAATTAATTCCACGTTCATAATCATAAGGATCTGTAATCATGATGTATCCTGACGATATTTGTTTTGAAATTTGTTTTAATAAAATATTTGGCTCCATTAATTCTAATATATTTAGTCCTACAATCAAATCAAATTTTTTATTTTTAAATGGAGTTGATGCAAAATCTGATACGATGTAATCTAAATTATTTTTTTGAATTTTTTTTGCAAGATGAATAGCATTAAAAGATTTATCAATACCAAAAACCATTTCACTTGAATCTGAAATATATTTAGTTGTAATCCCAATTGAACAACCATATTCTAAAACTAATTTT
>Ga0206681_10001525_pt1 | contig 10511 bp, 10 predicted proteins | sample M150012015metaG_FD_161048 | JGI IMG/M metagenome (GOLD analysis project Ga0206681, IMG submission 161048) | Ammonia-oxidizing marine archaeal communities from Monterey Bay, California, United States - M1 500m 12015 | ecosystem: Environmental > Aquatic > Marine > Intertidal zone | place: USA...
CTTTAACATATTCCAAAGATTTTCTATAATCTCTTTCTGTATAGACACCAGAGCAGTTATGTCTTTTGGTTTCCTAAGCAATTTAATGTCTGGGTGTCTACGTATAACTCCGCTTGCTGAACAAGGTGCATCGAGTAAAATTTTGTCAAAATGAGTCCCATCCCACCAATCCTGTTTCTGAGCTAAGCCTTGAACTATCTTTATATTATTTAATTTATACCTGTCTATATTTTGTTTAACCTTTTGCAGTCTTGTTGCGTCACTATCTAGTGCAGTGATAGAGGAGTTCGGTGCTATTTCAGAAAGGTGAGTAGTTTTTCCGCCTGGGGCTGCACAAGCATCCAATACCAGTTCACCGTTGTTTGGAGACATTATGTGGCTAGCCAGTTGAGCTGATGCGTCCTGCACGTAGCAAGAACCATTAGTAAAGTCAGGCAATGCCATAACGTCAACAGCCTTACCAAGTAACAACAATTGTGGGGTAACACTTATCCTCACTGACTCTATCCCAATCAAATCTAATGAATTTTGGTAGTCATTTAAGTTGTATTCTGGGTGAACTCTAATCGACATCGGGGCTTGTGTATTATTTTGATAAAAAATTTGTTCGAAGTTGTCAGGATAGTAACTTTTAATTTTCTTTACCATCCAACTCGGATGAGAGAAGTGTGGTTTCTTTAAGAGCAGATCCTTATTCCTATCTATCTCTCTTAGCACAGCGTTCACTAGCCCTTTAGCCCAAGATTTATCAAGTATATTGACTACATTAACTGTCTCAAAGATAGCTGCATGTGAAGGAATATTAGAAAACAATATTTGGTTGGCGCCAAGCAATATTAGGCAATGAATATCGAGATTTTTTTTTGCGATAGGTTTATCCAATATTGATGATGCAATATCGTTGAGTTGATGATAGAACCTAATTGTATTGTAAGTAAGGGATTTTGCTAATGACAAGTCAGCAATATCTTGTGGAAACTTGAATGCAGATAAGGATTCTTTATTAAGAACCACAGAGCAGATTGCGTAAAGCGCAAGAGCCCTAGGGTTTGTATTAGTTGAACTTTGCAAGCGAGCGTTTTATTTCTTGTAATAGTGCCTTTGGTTCAACATAACCAGGTATGTTGGCTCCGTTTTCAAAGAAAATATATGGAGTTCCAGAAACGCCAAAATCTTGCGCAAGGTTTAAATGTTCAACTACTGGGCTATCACAATTTATTGATGGCACGTCTTTTTGCAGCATACCTAAATCCATAGACTGTTTTCGATTATCAGAGCACCAGATTGATACCGATTTATAGAAAGATTTTGTATTGACTCCAGATCGCGGGAAAGCTAGATATTTTATAGTTATGCCTAACTCATTTAGAGCATCTAAATCATTGTGAAGTTTCCTGCAATATGGACAATCCACATCTGTAAATACATTTATGACGTATTCTTCTTTTTCAGCCGGATAAACAATCATGTCGTCTTGATTAGCACCTAGTAGAGCGTGTTTCGCAAGGCTGGCAAGCCTACGCTTAGTTATATTAGAGCCATTCTCAAAGTCAATGATGTCACCTTGAACGATAAAACGACCATCACCAGAAATATATAATATATCTAGCTTAGGATTTGTGATAATAACTTCATATATCCCTTGTATAGGTGTTTCAACTACATCAGTTTCTTGAAGGGAAGGTATATAAGGACCTAGAGATTTAACTATATCTTTTTCATCTGCAAACGCATTGTTCAACAATAAAGATAGGGCAATAATTAATAGTCTAGAAATCATAATAAATTAGAGATAAAAATGATAAATTTTACCTTTTTAGGTAGAATAGCGGGATTATTATTTTTTCAGGATACAGTATGGAGTTTTCTTTATCAAACCAGTTAGTTAGCGATTTTGATGGTGATTGTGCAGTTGTCTTTGTATTTTGTGATGAACAAAGTGAAGATGCATCAATCCAGTCATTAGTAGAATTATATAACTTTGATGCTAAGGCTGGCAATACAATGACACTTAACCATGTAAGTGGATTTAAGGCAGGGATTGTTGTTGTTGTTGGACTAGGGGACCTACCTGCGTCAGCAACAAACTATCAAAAGTCACTTAAATCTTTATCTAGTACACTAGCCGAATTGAAGATTAGTAGCGCAATACTTGAGTCGGTAGATGTTGAAGATTTCGACACGTCTTGGGTCCATAGAAGTACGGCACGTATTATTCAGAACGAGAATTATAGAGTTGAAAAAGTTGGTTCTGATAATGATAGCGAATTTGTTATTGAGAGTATAACGATTCAATCAGTCGATGACGATGACCGTGAATTATCTTTAGGTTTAGCTACAGCTAACGGTATGTCGCTGGCTCGTCATTTAGGAGACCTGCCATCTAACGTTTGTACTCCAAGCTATCTTGCAGATACAGCTAAGTCATTGTCACAGAAGTTTGCTTTGGAATGTGAAATCTTAGAAGAGTCTGATATGAATGATTTAGGTATGGGGTCATTACTTTCAGTTGCAAAGGGCTCAATTGAGCCACCAAAGCTAATCAGTTTGAGTTATAAAAATAACGGCAATGCAAAGCCAATAGTGTTGGTTGGTAAAGGAGTTACATTTGATAGTGGTGGCATTTCATTAAAACCTGGTTCAGCTATGGACGAAATGAAATATGATATGTGCGGAGCAGCCGCTGTACTTGGAACCATGAGAGCAGTTGCTGAAATGAAGTTAAAGGCTAACCTAGTGGTGGTGGTTCCAACTGTTGAGAATATGCCGGCTCATAACGCATCAAAACCAGGCGATGTGGTTAAAAGTATGTCAGGTCAGACTATTGAAATACTAAATACAGATGCAGAGGGGCGCCTAATATTGTGTGATGCTCTTACTTATGTTGAAAAATATAATCCAGAAGTGGTCATTGACACTGCCACACTAACCGGGGCAGTAATCGTAGCACTAGGAAAACATCATTGTGGTGTAATGGCTAATGACCAGAAGCTGGCAGATGATTTAATTAGTTCAGGCAACAAAGCCCTCGATACCGCTTGGCAGTTACCGCTTGACGACGAATATGATGATTTGTTGAAATCTAATTTTGCTGACATGGCTAATATAGGTGGCCGTGAGGCTGGTACTGTAACAGCCGCTTGTTTTCTTGCAAGGTTTACGAAGAAGTATAGATGGGCCCACCTCGATATAGCTGGAACTGCCTGGGTTAGTGGAAAAGACAAGGGCTCTACTGGTCGTCCAGTACCTCTTTTGACTCAATATGTAATTGATCATATGTAATTTGTCATACATGTATGACATACTTTCTTATATACACTTAAGTACAATAATTCCAGCATATATTGCTTCTAGACGTGGCAACACAAAGAGACATAGAAACAATATGATAGGGTTGTACTATAGAGGTATTTTACTCGCTGGAGGGGGTGCAATGTTGCCAGATAGAATGCTCGGCGAATTACTATTTAGTTGATGTTTCTTTCTGGTCAAGCCATACACCTAGACCCCTAGCACATATACCAAGGTCACCCTTAAATAGTTTTGATTGTTCCTGTTTATTTAGGTTCACACCGTGCTTTTTGGCAGCTTTTAATAGGTGCTCAAGTAGGGATATTGTAATTTCTTTGTGACGATTTTTTGAGGCAACAAACTTAAGCGCAATAGCAGTAAAATTGTTGATCTCTTTTTTCAATTTTCCAGCAATATTTTCGTCGAATGGAATCATGCAATAGTGAGTGAGGTACGCCCTTTCGGGTTTAAGGGTTAATAGTCTATCTATTGTTTCATTCCAGGCCTCAGGGTCGAACTGTATTGGGGTTGTTGGAGGAAAGATAAACTCTCCATTTATGCTGTCGAATTCCCTATAGCTTACACCTAAAGTGTCACCACTAAATATTCCTTTTGATTTTTCATCCCAAATACAGACATGATGTCTTGCGTGTCCAGGTGTATCAATAATTTTTAAGGACCTAGTGCCGAGTCTGATTTCATCACCGTCGCGAGCGATAGCGATTCTATCTTCAGGTATCGGTATCAAATCTCCCAAGAACTGCTTGAAAAACAATTCACCATATACACCAATAACCCCTTCTCGTAATTTAGCAGGATTAACTAAGTGCCTTGCACCTCTTTCATTAACATAAACTGTTGCATTTGGGAGGCTTTTTAGTAGTTGTCCAGCTCCACCCGCATGATCAAGATGTATATGCGTTAAGATGATATATTTAACATCCGAATATGCGATATTTTTTTGATCAAGTGTCCCTAGTAATTTAGGTACAGAGAGGTGGGTACCTGTATCAACAAAAGCAGCTCCGCCGCTATCCTCGATTAGGTAAGCAGCTACCATATTTTTTCTTATGTGTTCGGTATCAATGCATGTGATACCGAAATCCAGATTTTTATTTGGCATTGTTAATTATCAAGCCATTAATAATACAGCCTTATAGGTTGTAGCAGGGTAGGAAAAAAATAATTAAAAGTCGCCCTCTGCTCCACCTTCCTGTATTGCAGTTATGATGCGCTTAACTTCTAGTGCCTTTTCATGTAGTGCTGGAGGTAATGGTGCTCCACCATAAATCATCATGTCCATATTCAATGTATACAACCATCTCTGGCCGTCTTTGTCCTCTATCAGAGCAATTCTACAAGGTAGGTATGCAGAGAATGCGTCTGAATGATCAACCATAGTCATGGCAGTACGTGGAGAGCAGTACTGAAAAATCTTTAAAAATCTTTGTGCTTTGAAGTCTGGATGACCCTTGGTTACACCTTCAGAGTTGGTTTGCAATTCAACCATTTCGGATAGTGGTAATTTACCTACCGAGCGGATACCCTCAGTATTAGCTATACTTTCCATTGCCTCCTCGACGTCCTCGTTAGATACATCATCATCAACAGGTACGCGCACAATAGAAGCCATCGTAATATCGCTTGTATCTAAAAGTGTGTTGGCCATATCCATATATACAGAAAGAGATCTTTCATGCAGCGTTGGGCTGATAATCTCATTAACTAGTTTTCCAGTTACGCCATTAAAGTTCACCTGAAAGAGTACTAAATAGTAAGTACTGATTGCCCCAATTGCAATTAGTAGCCATTTAATAAGGGATAGTATTGCGTTCATTTATTTCTCCAGTATGATAGTTTACAAGCAATTATTTAGCTTGCTTGTAGCTTGCTTAATGTCATTATTTTTGGTGTCTATATATTATTCTGGTCTAAGCCCATTAAATACAATCGAGGTTAGGCTTATAACGCCAACTATTTTACCATTATCATTCACTGGACATCTAGATAAATCGAAATATGACAACAATCTTGCGCAATAGCGAACATCCATATCAGGGTGCACAGTGAGAGACGGTTTGGTCATAATTTCGTATACATTTACTCTATCTAGAGCCCTATTTTTTGCTATCACTTTGGTCGCAATGTCGGCAATCAGTACTACACCATATTCATCGTAATCATGTGATTTGTCTACAATCAGCATTTTAGTTTTCTTGTGCTGCATGTCGTCTAAAGCGTTTTGTACGGTACATTTACTATCTACAATGTCTACATGTTTCCACATAATGTCTTTTACGAAAGTTGGCTTTATCATAATTTTTCCTCCACTTTGTGTTCTAGTACTTCAATTTGATGCATTACTCCAACCGCATCTTCAACATCAATCTGGAATGCAATACCCTCTTTAGAGTTTGATTCAAACTCTCCTGCTCCAGCTACAGTTTCAAGGATAGTTCTGGAAAGGTGTTGCTCTACCAGTAAAAGTAAAACATCTCTTGGTGTTTCAACATTCAATCCGAAAAATGTTGTAAAGTGCGCTAATCCCTCGCCCCTTGCTTGGGATATAACAGTTGAACCTGTGGCGCCTTTATCTCTGGCAGCATCAAGAATCTTATCTGTTTTGTTGTTACTTACAAAAGCAATAATTAATTTAAAATGCATACAACCTCCTATTTATTATAGTATTTATTTTGTTTATTGTTATTAATAAATTCCACTATCTGAACATAAGCCATAACACTTATTATTGGGAAAAGACTTGCAAAAGCTATAAGACCAAACCCATCAAGCAGAGGGTTTCTACTTTCAATTGAGGTTGCTAGACCTAACCCCAGAGCTGCCACTATAGGTACCGTTACCGTTGAAGTTGTAACTCCACCTGAATCATAGGCCACAGAAATAATTTGTTTCGGTGCAAAAAAAGTCTGAATGATTACAATCAAATATCCAGAAATGATGAACCAGTATAGTGGCGCACCTATAACTATACGAAAACTTCCCAAAGATATCCCTATAGCAACACCAATAGCTACTGTTATACGTAAAGGCCATACCTTAATTGATCCGCCAGAAACCTGGTTCGCCTTGATAGCAATAGCCAGCAATGATGGTTCAGCAATTGTAGTAGCGAATCCAATGCTACCAGCAAATATGTATACCCAATAATAGTCAGACCAGTTCGCGTTAGTGCTACCAATAAAATCAGCAGAAGTTAATTGATCTGCCATAATTTTACCAAGAGGAAATAGTGCTTTTTCAAGTCCTACAATGAACAAGGTTAAACCTATCCAAACAAGAATAAAACCAATAATAATTTGTTTTATTTGGGGTATTTTTTGTTTCAATATAATTTTTTGAAATCCAAATAAGATCACAGCAATAGGCATTACATCGATAAACATTTCTATAAATGGATCAATATAGTTCATCTAACAATTCCAAAAATCATGACCGCTATAATTGGCAGCAAGGAAGCAATTGCAATCATTCCAAAACCATCAATAAGTGGATTGCGACCGCGAATACTACTTGCAAGACCAACACCAAGTGCCGTAAGCAATGGAACAGTTATAGTGCTGGTAGTTACACCGCCAGAGTCAAAAGCTATGCCAATAATAAAACTAGGTGCAAAAATCGTTGTTATAAGCACCAGTGAATACCCAATTATAATGAGCCATTGTAATGGCCAACCTTTAAGTATCCTAATTACACCTATTACCACAGATAACCCTACAGATATTGCCACAGTATATCGCAACCATTTAGAGTACTCGTTAATCTCTATTTGTGTACTAATTATTCCTCCATCGTGTGCAACAGTTGCCGCCTCTTTTGCAATAGCAATGAGTGCAGGTTCAGCAACAGTAGTACCAAAACCTAGCGCAAAAGCAAATAAGAGTAACCAGAATAGTGATCCCTTCTTAACGAAGGAGTATGCCAAAGTTTCGCCTATTGGAAATAGCCCTAGCTTTAAACCATAAACGAACAAAGTTAACCCTAAAATAACCAGAGCAGTTCCAAATATAATATCAGCTATGTTTGGTATATTTTGTTGTATAACAGCGATTTGAAAAACAGCAACGACAATAATAATTGGCAGTAAATCTTTAACGCTATTGATTAAATTGTTTGCAAACTGCTTAACAGTTTTTTTCATGAACTCCTTTGTATTTAATATTTAATATCAATGCTAATAAGTACTCAAAAAGTATTACAACATTTATAGCCTATTTTAGTTTATATCTATTAGATAATATTAAACAATCAATTCACTGTATAAGTTAACACATGTAGTTGGCAAATGAAATATTTGCTTGTCTATAGATTTTAATACCATTGGGTATAATTAAATTATGGAACAGGTTGTACTGATTAACGGAAAAAAACAGTCAAAGATTAGTGTTTTTAATCGAACCACTATGTTTGGTGATGGGTTGTTTGAAACCTGCCTAGTAGAAAATAATAAGCTGCGCTTTTGGTCTAAACACTTTATGAGACTAGAGAAAGGCAGATCAGTGCTGAAAATCAATGAAGTCAAAGAATCATTATGGCTCAAAGATATCAACAAAGCCATATCGTCCCTAAAGACAGAAGACTGTATCGTTAAAGTGATCCTCTCCAGGGGGGAGAGTACAAGAGGCTACAGCTTCAGTGACGACATATCCCCAACTAGAATAGTTATCGCAACGAGCATTCCTGAAGGAATGCCAGACCAATACTCATTAACTATTTGTCAGAGTGGCTACTCAACAAACGCCATACTATCTGGCATAAAACACTGCAACAGGCTAGAGCAAGTTCTATCCAGGATAGGAATGACCGGGGATGAGTGCATAATGTTAGACGAGAGCGGATTTGTTGTTTCAGCTAGTCAGGCCAACGTGTTTACTATAAAGGAGAGCGTGTTATCTACACCAAACCTTGAAGAGTGCGGAATTGAAGGAACTAGAAGGGATGTAGTCTTAGGATTAGCGAGTGAATTAGGGTTACAGATTGAAGTTGGAGCAATAACAGTACCAGAGCTGTTAGATGCTGACGAGGTATTCATTACTAACAGTATCATTGGAATTCGTCCAGTATATATGATTAATGATAAGATATTTAGTAGTCACGAGACAACAGAAAAGTTAAACGAATTATTTCATGAAGTTCAAAATAAAAGCAGAATTATTTCTAAACCCAGCAAAGGCAAAAGTAAGTACACAAAATGGTTAATTTTGTCAGCGTTGCTGTTTTTTATATTGTGGTTTTACAATGCAAATAACGTTGAGGTGGCAAGTCAAGTTATCTATCAGATACCTCATGGGTCGACAATCAATTTAGTAGCAGACGAATTAGAAAGTCTAGATTATATAAATTCAAGTTGGTATTTTATTTCCTTGGCAAAGATATTAAACATAGAAAATTCATTGAAGTCTGGATACTATGAAATTAACGCAGGAATGAGACTTAATGAGCTACTAGATATATTTTCTAAGGGGGATGTAGCGACTCGTAAAATAACTCTGGTAGAAGGCTTAACGGTGCAAGAGTACTACACACAGATGATTAACAATGAGGCCATAACGATAGATGCAGATTTTGATGCAACCATGAAATCTATAGGCTTAAAGAAGCCTTATGAAGGTAAATTTTGGCCAGATACATATATTGTTAATTATGGTGATACGGCCAGTAGTGTTTTTGCAAGAGCAAAAACAATATTGAATAGTAGGCTTGAGGATGTATGGCAGGGTAGAGATAAAAAATTAATTTTAAAAAGTATTGATGAGCTATTAATTTTGGCATCATTAATAGAAAAGGAAACAGCAGCGCATGCGGAGAAGTCGCAAATTGCTGGTGTTTTCGTTAGGCGTTTGGAGAAAGGAATGCGATTGCAGACTGATGCTAGTGTTGTTTACGCTTTGGGGGAGAATTACAAGGGGAGATTAACAAAAAAAGATTTAGATGTCGATAGTCCTTACAACACCTATAAAAATAAAGGCTTGCCGCCAAGTGCAATTGGATCTGTCGGGGTGGAGTCTTTGTATGCCGCGTCTCATCCTGATAAGGGTAAGTCTTTGTATTTTGTTTCGAAAAAAGATGGCACTCACGCCTTTTCTAATACCTATAAAGAGCACCAGCAAAATATAAACAAATACTTAAAAAATCTATAAAGATTGGCATTATCTTTCTAAGCTAAAATATATCTCATGCGAAAAGGAAAATTTATCACAATTGATGGTGTAGAGGGCGCGGGAAAGAGCACTCAAATTGATTACATATCTGACTATTTGAACAACAAGGGGGTAAGTCTCTTAATAACTAGGGAGCCTGGAGGTACAGATTTAGGCAAGAAAATAAGAGAACTATTGCTGGGCAATGAAACAAGATCCATGCATTTTGATACCGAACTGTTACTCATGTTTGCAGATAGAAATGAGCACATACAGACCAAAATAATACCAGCGTTAGATAGGGGTGATTGGGTGCTCAGTGATAGATTTTCTGATGCTTCGTACGCCTATCAAGGTGGGGGCAGAGAGCTTGGCATGGAACGCATTTCAGAGCTAGAGGGGTGGGTTTTACAAGGCTTTGTTCCGGACTTAACATTGCTTCTAGATGTTGATGCTGAATTGGGAATGAGTCGAATTCATTCTAGAGGGAGTAAGGACAGGATTGAGCTAGAAACGATAGATTTCTTTAATAGAGTTAGAGATACATATATTCAAAGATCTCAAATGTTTCCGGAGCGCATCAAATTAATAGACGCATCAAAAACAATTGAGCATACATCAAAACAAATACAAAATATTCTACAAAATTTATGATACTTCCATGGCACCGGCAAGCTTTCTCTAAGCTAAAGAAGATGATTGATCAAAATCATCTACCTCACGCACTACTTATTACTGGAAATGAACAGATGGGCAAGTTTGAGTTGATGCAAGAATTGGTAGGGGTGTTGACCGGTAAGAAGGAAAAAATTAAAGCTGACAATATAAAACAAGAACTGGATTATCCGGTATTAATTAGGCGTTCAAATTATCAAAATATGGTCTATTGTAGGGCTGGAGAAGTCAATGAGCATACAAAAAATATCTCCAAAGATATTAGGATTGACCAGGTAAGAGCGTTCTGTGAGGCATTAAACAAAACAGCAGAAGAGCTTCAGATTGGGGTTTTATTTTATGCTGACCAGATGAATGTCAGTGCAGCGAACAGCTTACTAAAGACTT